>ENA-UOWO01005862-UOWO01005862.1-activated-sludge-metagenome-genome-assembly--contig:-NODE-5862-length-12807-cov-20.306540_pt1 | contig 12807 bp, 21 predicted proteins | sample MGYA00238148_ERZ761564 | MGnify/ENA primary metagenome ERZ761564 (study PRJEB28885, sample SAMN05720194) | activated sludge metagenome | isolation source: Anaerobic digester | place: USA...
ACTTGAATATTTGTATCCTTCTGATATGCCATAACATAAACACCATCCTTCTGGGGTTTGCTTTCTATTTTCTAAATTATACCATAAAAAATCTGATTTGTCAAGTTGTCACACTTAGTAAATTTAATCAAAAAAGGTGGGATTTAATCCCACCTTTTATTTTTTAATACATAAAATTATTTATTTTGTTATTCCTACAAATTTTATGTTACTTCCTTGCTATCCAGTTTCTGTAAAATACCCAGAAGATAATTGTTTATAAAATGCTTGCCCACCTTTTAATGTTATAGAATTTGTAGTATTTTTATAACGAATAGAAATACTATTAAACTAACTGCTTTTAAATCCATAATTTCCAGTTGATTCTTTTAATGCTAACTATATTCTAAAGTAAATCATTAAATTTTGGAAATTTCCTATAGAAGTATTATATTGCTTAATCAACTAATCAACTGCTCTAAAATCATTATACTGATGCTCAATAAGCATTTTAAAGATATTATTGTTGTTTGTTGTTTGCTATTTAAAATATTGCATAAATAAGTATGATAACGCATAACTATACAAATCTGAATTCCATTGGGTTGGAGATTGAACATTTTCTGTACTATTAAATGTACTAATTCTACTTGTTAAAGTTCCATAAATCAAATGTTCCTACTACATAGCCAATCCTTCATCAAGAGAAGTGTGCATTTGACCAGTACCCTCAATAATATAATTTCTATTAAAATTTACAAGATGTTGAAATTCATGCTATATAGTTGAATATGCTTTCTAAACATCACAAGCTCCTGTAGTTGATGTTTTCATCTATGGATATGTATCAATATTAATAAGTTCCATTCTATTAGAATACTGAATATTTAATAAATCTCCACCATAGAAATATCCACCAATGTATCCACCACTTCCACTAAATCCATCTTGAATATCATAACATAAAATTGCAGTTCTTCCATTTGAATCAATATCTGATGGTGTATAAAAATATTGTGAAACATTAGGATAAATTCTATTATTAAATTCATTCTAAATAGTATTCTATTTTGTTGTGTTAATGTCTGTTGCAGATTCAACCCAAACTTCACATTTGCTATTTACCTATTGTAATGTTGCAGTAATTTGATAATCTTGATATGTTTTGAAATTATAAACCCAAAACTTTTTGGTATCCCCAACATTTGCTCTTTCACTTATTGTGCTATACGCAATAGACTAATTTCTATCCTCTTCTTTTATATCTCTAATTGGATTTAACTAATAAATATCATCTGGATATAATTCTGCTGACTCTTCTATAATCTCTTGTATATTTGTCAATGCTCCTGTTGATTGACTGTTTGTAATATCAGATGATTGATTTGTTACCAATAACACATTACCATAATATAAAGGACCTTCAAAATCCAAATTTCCAGTATTATCAGATTCTAATTTTTCAATTTTTATATCATCTACCCACTATGAATCTGAATAATTACTTACACTATGATCTTTTATATATTCAAACAATAAAACATATTCTGTATTCTATTCCAATACACAAGAATAAAATGCCCAATCATTATCTCCATAAACAGTTTTCTATATACTATTATTAATTTTGAAATTGAATTTATCATAATATTTTTCTGTACTTACTTTGTACCAAAAAGATAGTGTAGATTTTTCAGTTGGCTTAACAGTAATGGATGCTCTGCTCTACTGACTATGTGTGATTGCTCCAAATTTCATCTAATAATTTCCAGATTTTTTAATTGTTGATTGTACAATTGGATTCTAATTACCACTCAACACCCATGTATACTTAGAAAAGTTTCCTGTTTCAAACCCTTCTTCCAATATATTTTGTGTTTGTGGTTGAGTATTTTGCTTTGTTATAAATGTATATAAATATGAACTTGGTTTAGACCCCTAACTATTCTTCTATGTAACTTTCCATTGATATTGCGTATAGTAATCCAACCCTGCATTTTGATATGTAAAACTAACTGTTGTTGTTTGCGGTTGTTGTACATTTCCAATAAGTCTATAATCAGATTCCATTACTTTTTTAAGATAAATATCATATGATGCCTATCTACTACTTTTGTTCCATACAAATGTAACTGTATTTATGTCTACATTATGTGTATCATTTGCTGGTGTTATATATGTAAAATCTTCTGGTGGTTGTTCTTGCTGCTAATAAACAACTGAAATGTCGTCTATAAAACAAGTATCTTGATATTGCTATGTACTTCCATCTTTATTGTATGATATTTTGATTGTATGGGTTCCCTATTGCAATTGGTATTCATATTTTTCAAATGTTGTTTGTAGCCCACTCCAAGATTTAACCCAAGTATTGTTGATATACAATCTCATATAATCTCTATTTTTTTCAGAACTTAGCCTGTTATAAAAAGAAAAAATCTAAGGTTGTGTTAGAGTTATAGTTATCTGGAAATAGCTTGTTTGATTATTTGTAATATTTCCAAATCTAATAGATTTACTCCCAGAATTTTTATAGTCTGTTGTAATGTAAGGTTGACTATGTCCACCAAGAATCCAAGGTAAAGACGTCAAACCATTTTCAAACCCTTCTGTAAATTCACCAACTGTTTGCACAGGCAATGAATTTTGAACAATATTTATTACATCAATATACTATCTATCCAAATATCCAGTTGTATCAGCATCTTTTTTGTATTCCCATTTGATAGTATATGTACCAGCACGTTTGAACTTATATTCAAAATAAACAAACTAACCATTTTCCCCAGACCATTTAGAAACAAGTTCATTGTTGATATAGAGTGAGAATGTATCATAGCCATACTCAGATGAAACACGATAATAAAAACTTAATACACCAGTTGTTTGCAATGTAACATTAATACTTGCATAACTTATACCATTGTTTCCTGCAGTAAATTTTAATGAACGAGAACCAGATTTTTTGTAGTCTGTCTAAATAGTTGGTGCATTTGAAGAGGACAGTGACCATTTAGTTGTATCAAGCTATGATTCAAACCCTTCTGTAAATATATTTGTGTCAAAAGAATATTTTTCAGGGGATGTTGTAAACAGAGATAGATCGTAATATCCAATATATCTATTACCCCAAGATTTTACCTTAATTATATAAATACCATCTTGATTTACTTTATAATCAATCTAAGAAGATACATCAAGATAATCATCATTTGAATCTAAAAGTGTTCCTGTTGCATCGTACAATTCAATTATTGTATCCTATCCTGACAATAGATTAGATGTATATGCTATAATTGTATCTTCAATTCCCTAAAAAATATTAAATGATTTTTCATTATCTAAAGAAATTTGTCTGTATTCATAGGAATCCATTTGGGTATTAGTATTATATGAATAAGAAATATCTAAATTAGTTCCAATATTAATCAAATGCTTGCTTTTCCCATCGTAATATCCAAACAATACATTTGCAATAGAATCAATTCTTATCTCAGATAATGGAATACCAACAATAATTGTATTATCAACAATTTTCAAATCTACTAAACTTCTTGTTTTTAATTCCCAAGTCTTATTTGTTTTTGCTTTATAAATACCATACTCTAATTTTTTATTAAATAAAATCATATGGGACACATTATTTACTGAATTATTTAATTTATACCCATCTTTCAAAGAGAATGTGTTTTCTGATTGATTTGTGATAAATATCTAATATTCATATTTCGAATTATATTCGCTTTTAACCCACAATGTATCATTAATAATTTGAAGTTTAGTTCCTGTTGATTCATTAGTAAATTCTTTTATAACCTAAGAGTCTTTAAATTTACCAATCAAATCATTTTGATATGTATTAGTTTTTTCATTCAATGACCATTTAAAATTTGTTGATGGTTTTTGTTGATCTATAAACATATCCAAATTAGTACAATTTGTAAAAATAAAAACTAAAATTATAATAGAAAAAAGTATTAAAATATTATTTTTGTTTTTCATTTTTCACCTCTTCTAAAAGTTTTTTTTCTTTTTCAGATATTACTTTGGGTATCTCCACTTGTATTTTAACATACATATCCCCTATATTATTACTTTGAAATTGTGGAACTCCTTTTCCTCTTATTATAAACGTTTGTTCTGGTTGAGTTCCATTTGGGATTTTTAATTTCGCCATAGTATCATCCAGTGTTTTAACATCTATTGTAGTTCCTAAAATTGCTTCTAAATATGATATTTTTTTAGTTGTATGTATATTTGAGTCAATAAGTTTAAATTCATTTGGAATTTGAACCTATATATCTATGTGTAAATCCCCATTTATATCCTATTCGTTTCCTCCACCTCTAACAGTTAGAGTCATTCCATTTTTTGTTCCCCTTGGTATTGTTATTTCAATTTTTTCTAACGTAGTTTCAAATCCTGTTCCATGGCAATATGAGCAGTTTGTTTCTATAATGTTTCCTTTCCCTTTGCATTTAGGGCATGTTTCACTTACAATAACATTTCCCATTGGTATTTGCTTTTTAGTTTGTATAACTCCAAAACCATGACATAAATCACAAAGTTTTGTTTTGTTATCCCTTGAACCAGTACCTTGACAATGTGAGCATTTTTTTGCTTTTTTATATTCTATATTTGTTGTTTTATCAGTTAACGTATCTTTTAGAGACAAAGTAAATTTTAATCGTATATCACTTCCTCTAACCTTTTGTTGATTACCACCAAATCCCATGTTAGCTTGAGTATTAAAAAATCCAATATCTTCAAAAGGATTTCTACTATTACCAAAAAATCCCTGAAAGAAATCGTTAAACATACTACCAGAACCACTTTGCTAACTTGTATTACCAAATGGATTTGTTTCTGAACCAAAAGAATCATAATTTTTTCGTTTGTCTTTATCAGATAATACTTCATACTATTCTGCTATTTCTTTAAATTTTCTTTCCTATTCTTCTTTATTCTAATTCTTTTGTGTATCAGGATGATATTGTTTAACTAATTTTTTATACTATTGCTTTATTTCCTAATCACTCTATGATTTACTTACCCCTAAAACATCATAAAAATTCATATTCATTACCCCACCTTACTTTCTGTTATTTCTAATAAGAAATAAATTCAAATCTATCTATTTTTAAAATTTTATGAGATTCTAATTTTTCTGTTATATAAATAGGAATTGCTAATTGGAGTGTCAATATATTTGAATGTTTTAGAAAATATGACCATATTTGATTTGGAAATACACCACTAACTAAATCAATATTATGCTCATCTATTTTTTGCTTCAACTGTTTATATGCCTAATACATATCTGCTTCAAAATCAATCTATTCATTTATTACAACAATATTCTTATCTGTTCTTTTTTTAATAATAAAATTAGGTTCTGGCAAATTAAAAATTATTTCTTTTAGTTTTTCTAATACATCAGTCTACATGGGTTTATTACTAATCCATAATACTTTAATAGACGTTTTCATTATTCAGTTTCTTCTCCTTTCAATTCTTCAAAATCTTCATCAGTCAATTCTTTTAATGTTTCTTTATCTAATAGTTTTTCATATGATACTTCATAAACAGTCTTTGGAATCCAATTGTTATATGTTTTATTTTCTATTGCAGATACAACTTCTTCAAATGACTATTCCCACAATTCCTATAAAATATTAGAAGGAAACAATACTAAAGTTTTATTGTTATTTACATCATACACAGTATAATCTTCGTCTTTAATTTTCTTCTTTTTTAAATTATTCAAATTAAATAGCATAAATAATTCCTTTTCTGTTACTCTAATTGTTTTAACATCCTACTTATTTTCCATGTTCAAATCTCCTTTTTTATTTTTAATTTAATTGAAATCCTTTAATGTAAATTTTCTTACATCTGTATATCTTACAATTTCCCAGCAATTTGATTTTATAGTTTTTTCATATGTATTAATTAAGTTAACAACTTTTTGATACAATTTAACTTTCAATTCTCCAGAACCATTGTTAAAATCAAATTCTTCCAAATCCCAAACAACATTGTAATTACCAACTTTTCTGTATTTACTTTTAAATTCTTCAAAATTAATTTCTTTAAGAGTTTCAGTTGTAAAAGGTATCCCCATATAACATCACCCCATTCAGAATTTTTTATTTCGTTAGACAAGTATACCATATTTTTTTAGTTTTGTCAAGAAAAAAAAACCACCATTTGGTGGTTTTCAATTTATTTAATAAATCAAAGTTCTACCCAATCTAAAAAAACACCTTTTACTTTATCATTTCTGCAGTACAAAATAGGATTGGGAATTTCATATTCTTTAAAAAAGTCTTCTAATTCTTTCTCTGACATGTTTTCAAATACAAGTTTTTTATAATCAGATTCATCAATCTGAATAAATAATTCTTCTTTTAAAGAATTTATTGGTATGTATTGCCTGAAAAACACAGGTGTATCATTATAAAATAAATTACAATCGTATTCCATTTCATCAATTCTAATAATCATTTTCAATTGCTCCTTTCTTCTTTTTCAAAATTAAATAATGTTAAACCCTCTTCTACTGCATCTTTGTTTAATTCTTCTCGTAATTCTTCTATAATAGGCATAAGATTTGTAAATTGTTCAAGTTTCATAAGAATATGTTTATTAAATATTTCCTAAAAATCTATTTTAATATAATTAAGAGTTTCAATATATGAAATTAAATCTTCTACCTTATCCATTGGATACGAAATATTTATTTTTTGAATTGTTAATTTTTTCTTGGTAAATTTGAAAATATTATTCTATTCATTGTACATCATATTATTACGTTCTTTATATATTTTAATTGGTAATATCAATAATTTATCAGTAATGTATTCTGGTACTTGTAGACCAATTTTTTTAGCAAATATAAGACCTCTGACATGATATGGTATAACTTTATAATCTTCATAATTGTTTTTACTTATTGATTTTGTTTCCCCAAGAGTGATAAAATCTTTTGTATTTTTAATAATCTTAAAAGCATCTAAAATATTTTCTCTTGTGATTGTTTCCATTAATGCTTTTCTAAACAAATCAGTTAAAATTATTTTCTAAAAGTCTGGTGTATCTGTTCTAACTAATTCTACACCGTGCATGATTTCCTTATCATCAAATCCAATTCCATAATATCTTTTCTTTACTCCAAAAAATCTAACCTTTTTAAATATCTTATCTATATCAGTTTTTAAATAATTTTTATATTGTTTATCCTCAATATTGATAAAATAATACCTAATACGTTGAAGTATTGAACTATTTACATACTCCTTCTATAACTTCTATTCACTCTCAATACTTTTTTCTTCTGTTAATTGGGATATATTATCATTTGAAAAGAATACTGAATCAGTATCCCCATAAATAATTTCTTTATTATCTTTACGTAATTTATCAATCTAAAACTATAACATAAATCTCTAACCCTATGTAACACTTTCTGCAACTCTTATATTAAACAATGGAGAATATTTAAACCCTAAAACCCCATACATACTATTCAATACAATCTTATAATTCCATTGTTTAAGATAGTATTCTTGTTTACTGGGATCACCATCAGCCTATTCTTTGTATAATTTTTTATTTCTGATTCTTTCTGTAATTAACATATTAACTGTTTTAGGGATAACACCTTCCATTTCAAGTGAAAACCCAATTCTCTTAACTTCTCTTCGTTCTTCTTCTGGCTTATCCATATAATATAATTCAGTAAAATCTATAAATGGTAAACCTTGCTTTTCATATTCATCAACTTGCTCATTTAATATAAGTGTTTCTGGTGAAATATTGAATGTTCTAATTACGTTTGGATATAGACTTTCATAATCTAATACTATGACATTATTATAAAATTTATCTTCTGGTTCTAATACAGTAGCACCTTGAAAAGATGTATCCATATTATTTGAATCTAATACATTTGAAGGAATAACAACACCATTATTTATGGTTGTGTGATAAATCATCTATTCAACTGTATTAGACATATGAATAAGTTTACCTAATGGTATTTTTGCAAATTCTTGTAATTGGCATAACATTTTAAGCAATGAATTTTTCTTTTCCAATTCTTGAATAATTTCTACATCTTTGAAAATATAGGCAATAAAGTCTTTGAAATTAGACAAATACTTCATAAAGCCTTTCTTTTCTGTTTTACCACCTAATCCTTCGTATTTCTACACATAATCTAATCCAAATGATTGTGGTGTCTACATCTAAAACTTTTTATAAATCTACATGTAATCTATTAGTTCTATTCCTGGCATTTGTACAATCCAGTCTGTTTCTGAATTGTACATTCTTTTTGCATAACAACCAATTTTATCTATTAAAGAAAACATTCTTTCTGTTGAATTTTCATCTATATCAATATTACTTGAAAGTTTGTAATATCTATTTATAATATATGGCATATCAAAGTTATTGCTATACCAACCTGAAATAATTTCAGGTCTTAATCTTTTCATTAATTTATCAAAATAAACTAATAAATCTTCTTCTGTTTTATAAAACAAATATGTTTGCTTTTCATTATGATTGTAAATAGTATTAGTTTTTAATTTTTGTACATATTCTTCTGTATTTCCTTTGGGTAATAATATTAACTAAATATACATATCTTCTATATTATCATAGACTGTGATAGATATGATTGGAAATTTCTATTCTTCAACTGCTTTGTCAAAATTGGATGATTCTTCGGAATCATCTGTTAACACATTACTAAAATTATCTATCTCTATATCTAAGTACCAAATTCTTTTATGACTATTATCAATAACAATATTTGGGTCTGTTAGCATACAATACTTTACTATATTTTGACCAAACTATTTTATTTGATTTTCTTTTAGCATTTTATTGAATGTATTGTAATATTTTGAAGTATACATATTATACTGTATTCCCAACAAGTTATCTCCAAATATACTTTTATATCCTCTAAGTATTTTAACATTTTTTTTAATGTAATCATTACCTTTGCCTGATTCAACAAAAGATGCAAATACCAAATCTCTCTAAATACTTGAATCTGATTCTTTTACATATGTAATTAAATCAAGATTCAAACGTTCAAAATCTGAATCTTGATGTGTTTTATAATATACAGTAGAAAAATAAGTCCAAAAATGTGTTATGGTAAGTTTGTTATTACTTTTACTAACCATTTTTAATACTCCTTATACCTTAAAGATTGTCTTCCAAATTAATAATTTCAATGTGGTCAAATTTAAAAATTCTTTTACCATCTTTTGCTTCTGTTGGAACACTAATTACAACAAAGAATTTTTTCAATCCACTATTTTTTAACATAATAGAGTTATTTATCAATTTAATCCACAATTGTGCTGGAAATACCCCACCAAGAATTTGTGAATCAACCTCAGTAACAAGTTTAAGTAGATTATTTACTGCAGTTTTTCCATCTGAATCAAATATAACATTTTTTGAAATTACTTCTACTTCATCATTTAATTCTTTTTTTAATTCTTCAATTGCTTCATTGTCCAACTGATGTTGAGAAACCCAAAGTACTTTTTTCATTCACATCACTCCTTTTTTTTCTTTCTTTCACAAACATGGTTTAACATAAAAAAAATTATTTGCCAAGCATTTCATTAACAATTTTAATAATTTCATCTAATCTATCAGAATAATTTCCACCAATTTCTAATATTTTAAATCCCTTATTTAAATACATATTCTTTAATTTTTCATGCAACTGTTCACGTAGGTTTTGTTCAGAATTATATCTCATTCCATCATCTACCCACTTAACAGTAGGTTTTAGCATAATAACAAGATCATATCGAGTAGAATCAATAAATTTATCAATAAAATCAGAATTTTCATTTAAGTATAAATTTAAATAATATTGAGTAACTGTTGCATCTGTATCTATAAAATTTACTTTATTTGCTGTTCTAATTGCTTTGTATTCTTCTTCTCTATGCTGAATTGTAATCCTTTCAAAATCTTCAATTGTATATACTTCTTCTGTTCCACCTAAAAATCTTTCTGCATAATATCTACCAACTTCTTCTACCCAAGATGTGTGATAAATTTTAGCAAGATATTTTACTAATGTAGTTTTACCACAAGATTCAGTGCCAGTTATCAATACATTTTTTACAAAATGACTTCATAATTTAAAATTTTTCCTTTTGCTACAAGAATAACACACCAAACCCCAGTTAAAGATGTAATAATACCAATTAAATTATCTTTCCAAAAAATAGATAATGCAATTATTAATACGGTTGCAATTGATAACCACAACTTTTCAAACAAAGACCAAGAATTAAAATAATTACTAAATTTAATTTTTTTCATTCATGTCACTCCTTCTTTTCTTTTTTCTTTTACACACATAGTATACCATAAAAAAAGTGATTTGTCAAGTAGTTATTTTTTTCTTTTTTTCTCTTAGCTCTGTTAAGACTTTTATCTTTTTATACAAGTCTAAAATTTTGGTATTTAATAATTCAAGTTTTTGTTCTAATATATTTTCAGGATTATCCATTTTTAACACCTCTATTATTTGTTTAACTTTTAAACCCCTCGATTTCGAGGGGTTTAGAGTATGATATCACTTTCTATTTCATTACCCCATGAAGCCCAGCCTTCTACTTTTTCTCTTGCAAATAATTCTATTCTTGGTAAATCACCAAATAATTCTACAATTTTATTTCTAACTTCATCTGGTTTTTTGCTATGTTCTCTTCTTGGGGAAATTATAACAGAAGAAACTTTATTACTAATCGGCTTTAATTGACCTTTCATACCCATTAAACATATTTCACAATTACTTTTTGCATAATATCCTACACCAAAAAATGGTTTACCATTTTTAGAATTAGTTTTAATCCAACTAAATCCTAATGTACGGTATCTAAAACCCCAATAGTCAAATACTTTAATTTGTTCATCTAAATAAGGAAATGTACACCAAAGAAATAATACACAATTTTCTTCTGCTAAATTAGAAATAGGAAGAGATTTAATCTCTTCCATAGTCATTAAACTATATTTATTAAAAACGCCGCCACCAAAACGAGTATTTATATTATTTCTACTATTATATTTCCATGGCGGATCAGCATAAATAATATTATATTTATTCATTTTTAAACCTCTCTTTTTTAATTAACAAACCTATCGTAAAAATTTTAATATATCTATTTCATCAATGATTTTATACTTTGAAAATAATTTATTTTTCTAAAAGTCTTTTAATAAATTAGAAAAAAACTCAGTTCTAAAACTATATTTATGTTTATATTCTATATAAGTGTTAAACAAACTATTCATATCTGCTATCTAATTCATATTTATCATTTCTACTACATTATCAAAATTTATTAAATTTGTCATTTTATAATTTATCTACATTGTATTGATATTTTGCAAAATAATCTTATCTGTATTGCTCAAAGTATCTTTATTCTATTCAAAATATAAATTTAAAGATTCGATAAATTGTTTTTGGGAGTGTGTAGGATTGAATAACTATTTATATTGATTATAAAACTATGACTATTTCTTCTACCCTATACCTTTAATTCCTTTTATATTATCACTTTTATCTCCAGATATAATTTTTTCAAATAAAAAATAATCCTAATGAAATGTTTTTTCATCTTTAATATATACATTATGATAATTAAATTTAGTCTATAATCTTTTTTTAATTATATCATATATTACAATATTTAAATCTGATTTATCAGATAATAATTGTCTAAAATCTGAATCTGTACTGAATATAACATGTATTACTTCTTCTTTGCTATCAATAAAATGTTTATTATATTTTTCAATAAAATATCTAATCTAAAAATCTCCTTCTGTATAATAAACATTTACAAAATTTATTTTTTTCTATGATGCTTTTAATATTTCTTGCACCTATTCCATATTGTATCTGAATGTTTCTCTTTTATCCATCATATCTTTATCATTTTCATCAAAATCTAATCCTAAAAATTTATTGTTTCTATTCTATTTATATTCTTTATATATTTCTTTATGCTAAGAACTCCTACCTCTTTCAAAAAATAAATTATAATATATTCTATCTTTACCAAATTCTTTTTCATATCTTAATATAACATCCTATATATAAGATATAACTCTAACTATTGTACCAATATCTTTTGAATCAGAATTTTGTAGAGTGTTATAATGTGTTGCAAATTCTCTAATAAATATATTGTTTCCATCTAAATATAATACTATTTTTGGATTTTTTAATCCATATTTTTTAAAATATGATTTTGGTAGGACTACATCATTCTACATTGTATTATAAACCCCCATTCGGATTTTTAATTTTTCAATTATACCATAAAAAAAGTGATTTGTCAAGTCCAAATAAAAACCCCCAATCAAGGGGGTTATAATATTTTTAATTTAACATTTTTGCAAACTTATCTCTTACTTCTTTAATTTTTTGATCAGAAATAGCACCGTATTTATTAGTAATGTTGTTCTAATCATTTTGGACAGTATATATATTATTTAATAATACATACTAAGTTGTAAAATTATTATTAATTGGATTATTTATTATATCTGTATCTAAATCTTTTATATCTTGTTTATCTATTCTTATACTATATTCTAATATTGGATTTTCTGTTTTTGATAGATATACAATTTGAACATCATTTGCTGAATGTATGTTTTTAATAACTACCTATAATATTTTTCTAATTTTTATCATTTTTTCAACTTGTGACTAAGAACTTGTTTTTGGATTTGCCATATTTAATATGTTCTATTCTATAATAT
>ENA-UOWO01005866-UOWO01005866.1-activated-sludge-metagenome-genome-assembly--contig:-NODE-5866-length-12804-cov-6.055063_pt1 | contig 12804 bp, 5 predicted proteins | sample MGYA00238148_ERZ761564 | MGnify/ENA primary metagenome ERZ761564 (study PRJEB28885, sample SAMN05720194) | activated sludge metagenome | isolation source: Anaerobic digester | place: USA...
TATTTTCAATGCCGTTGGTTATCTGTGGAAGAAAGATTTACCGAATGGGAAGCCTCAACGTTTAACCTCAGGGAGTGATTTTGAATTTGAACCAAGTTTTTCCCCCGATGGGAAAAGTATTGTGTATACAACATGGAACGATATTGAAACAGGGAGTATCTCTAAACTTGAAATGATTCAAGGTGCTCAACCCACTAAATTGACAAAAGAAAAAGGAATTTATCGGTCTCCCTCCTATTCGTATGATGGCAATAAAATTGTTTATCAAAAAGATGAAGGTAATGAAGTAATGGGTTATAGCTTTACTGTTAAACCTGGTATTTATATCATGAATAATGATGGCAAACAAATTGAAATGGTCATTGATAAAGGCTCATCACCCAAATTTAATCATACCAATAATCGAATTTATTTTCAAAACGAAATTCTTTATTGAGTTGTAAACTAGATGGAAGTGACGAACGAACTGTTTTCAAAAGCACCTATGGAAGTCAGTTTACTGTCTCACCAAATGGTCAATGGGTTAGTTTTGTTGATCTTCATCAGGTTTATATTGCAGCCTTTCCATCAATCGGAAAAACAATTGATATGACGGCCGAAGCCACTTCAATACCTGTTAAAAAAGTTTCGCGTGATGCAGGTATCAATTTGCATTGGAGTGCTGATAGTAAAACACTTCATTATACTTTGGGTGACCAATATTATACAATTGAATTAGAAGATCGTTTTGGTTTTATTGCAGATAAACCAGATTCACTTTTTAAAGAACCTGAAAAAGGAATCACTATCAATTTGCAAATAGATACTGATAAACCTGAGGGCTTGATTGTATTGAAAAATGCCAGACTCATCACAATGAATGAAAATGAAATCATTGAAGATGGTACTATTGTAATTGAAGGTAATAAAATCAAATCTATTGGTAAATCATCAGAAATTAAATTACCAACCAATGCAAAGGAAATAGATTGCACAGGAAAAACCATCATGCCTGGTTTTGTTGATGCGCATGCACATGCAAATCATTTTCGATATGGCATAACACCACAAAAGCACTGGCCTTATTATGCAAATTTGGCTTATGGTGTAACAACCATGCACGATCCTTCGGCCAATAGTGAAATGGTTTTTGCACAAAGCGAATTGGTTAAATCAGGAAGAATGATTGGACCTCGTGTTTTTTCAACAGGTACAATTTTGTATGGTGCCGATGGAGATTTTAAAGCGGTGATAAACTCTATCGATGATGCTCGAAGTGCATTGCGTCGTACGAACGCATATGGGGCTTTTAGTGTGAAGAGTTATAATCAACCACGTCGTGAGCAAAACCAAATGGTGATTCAAGCAGCTCGTGAACTCGAAATTGAGGTAGTTCCCGAAGGCGGTTCTTTCTTCTATCATAATATCGCCATGATATTTGACGGACATACAACCATCGAACATAATTTACCAGTAGCTACATTGTATAACGATGTCATTAATTTATGTAAATAATCAAAAACAGCCATGACGCCAACATTAATAGTTGCTATGGCGCACCTAACGGTGAGTATTACTGGTATCAGCATACAAATGTTTGGGAAAAAGAAAGATTACTTCGCTTTACCCCACGTGCTATAATTGATTCAAGAAGTCGATTCAGAACCATGTTGCCTGAAGAGGAATATGAAAATGGTCATATTCAAGTTTCAAAAAGCTTAAAGAAATTAAATGATGCAGGCACACTCATTAATATGGGCGCACATGGACAAATACAAGGCATCGGTGCACATTGGGAAATTTGGATGATGCATCAAGGCGGTATGACCAATTTTGAAGCGTTAAAAACAGCCACCATTAATCCTGCAATCAGCTTAGGTTTAGATCAATCGATTGGTTCATTAGAGGTGGGTAAACTGGCCGATTTATTGGTCATGGATTCAAATCCTTTAGACAATATTCGCAATACAGAAAGTATTAAATACACCATGATCAATGGTCGACTTTTTGATGCAGAAACAATGAATGAAAGCGGAAATTACAATACCCCTCGAACCAAATTTTTCTGGGAATTAAATCGTAGCTCCGAAGCATTTAAGTATCACGAAGAAACGAACGGATTTCAGGGCGGACATATAGATGACTAGAATTATTTTTTGAAGCTTTTTCCCGCTATCCGCTTTTACTCCTCCCCCGAAAGTGAAAAATTTCATTCGCACCTAATTTCATTTTTCTACTTCGGGGTGCGGGGTAACCGCTTCTATCGGGGCTAGAAGATTTCGTTTTCTATTGTACCGTCACTGCGAGACACAAAGCAGTCTGCGTTTGAGTAATCTAGTAAAGGTTAAGATTGATTCGTCGTTCCTCCTTGCTTTGGGGAAACCGCTACTATCGGGACTAGAAGATTTCGTTTTCTATTGTACCGTCACTGCGAGGCACGAATCAGTCTGTGTTTGAGTAATGCTATAATAATATAGATTGTTTCGTAGTACTTTTTTCCTAGCGCGAGAATGAGTCGTAGGAATTGTGCGAGAGCTTCTCGCGCCAGTGCAGAGCTATTAAATACCATGTGTTATCTCAAATTCAGTTTTAGGCATAGCCAATGAAGAACATAAAACATCACGAAGCCAAATGCTTCGGAAAGAGATCAAGTTTCTTTTTCAATAGTCATCACTACGAGGCACAAAGAAGTCTTTATTTGAGTATTTTATTTTACTACCTACTATTGCTTCACCAATTTTTGAACCCAATTTCGCCCGTCTTGTTGTATTGAAATTAAATAAGAACCTGCAGCCCACGTTGAAGTTGAAATATCAAGATGATTGATTCGTAGATATTTTTTTCGATACATTTCTTGACCTACTACATTTCGCACAACGATTTCAATCTCATCATTTCCATTTTTGATGTCAACTGAAATATTATCTTGTATTGGATTTGGATAGATGGTGATGGCATTTTCGTTCTGAAAATCATTAATACCTACTCCAACAACTGCTTTGCATATTGATGTATCTGCACAACCATTTACACTAACAATAACGGCATAGCTACCATTTACAATTGGCGTATAGGATGTTGCTGTGGCACCAGCTATTGGCGTATTGCCAGTTGAACAATTAATCCATTGGTAAGTTGCAAGTGGAGTGGAGGGTACAGATAATATAATGCCAGATTGACTAATATTTGTATTAGGCGATGTAATGGTCAAATTCAAGGTAACCACACTATCGCACCCATATATATTGGTAAAAGTATCTAAGTAAACACCACTAGTGGTATAGGTTTGACCATTGTAAATATACGACTTACATGAAGTTGCAGTTTGCGTTGAGCTAGAAGTAATAACAACGCTTAAATCTAAGTCAACAGCACTATCGCAACCATTTGCAGAAGGAAAAATGGTAAAATAGGTACCCGAAAAACCATAAACAGTACCGTTAAATGTATAAGGTCCACAACTTGTAACAGCAACCGAATTGTATGATGAATTATTGACAACAAGATGGAGATAAATGGTGCTATCACATCCAGAAGCATTCGGAATCACTTGAGAATAAGATCCAGATGAAAAAAGAATTTGACTACCAAAAAAGTAAACATCACACGCCGTGTCTTCTATTAAATAATTTGATGGCGATCCATAACCTAATTGAATTATAAAATTACTATCACACCCAGCAACATTTGTATGATTTTGAACATAGGTTCCCGGTGCAAAATAACTAATGCCATTAAAAATATAAGGCCATCCCGTACATTGTGTATGATTAATAGTTGTGTTGTTATTTCCAATGGTAATGTTCAATGTGACTAAGCTATCACATCCACTCGCGCTACTTAATACTTGTGTATATATGCCTGTACTTGTATAAGTAGTGCCATTAATTAAAACACTATTGCAATCATAAGCTGACAAACTTGACGACGAAGTTGAACAAAGATCCCATCTCAAAGTAAATACATCGCCAGGGTTGAATGTTGAAAGCGCAATATTATTTGCAATTCCTGCACTTGGATCAAAATCTACTGTATCCTTAAACACACCAGTGCAAAACAAATTATTTGAATTATTTACAACAATATTTACTCCTTTGTCATCCGATACACCACCAATATTTTTTGCCATTCTAAAAAGGCCATTCTCATCCCACGAAGAAATAAAAATATCAGAATAGCCATTTGAAACCAAATTTTGTGTAGATGCACTAGGGTCAAAATCAACTGTATTTTCAAATTGACCAGTAAAATAGAGATGATTATTATTGTCGATGGCTATTGAATTCACTTGTTCGTTGTAAAGACCCCCAAAATTTTTACCCCATACAAAATTACCTGTGGCAGAAAGCTTTATTGCCATTAAGTCAGAATTCCCTGTTGAATAACGCATGGCAATTCCGGTACTAGGATTCATATCAACAGAATCTGAAAAAGATCCAGCAAGATAAACATTTCCTAGGTTATCGTTAGCAATGCCAGCAACACTTTCATAACCTGTATTGCCTATTGCTTGTGCCCACGAAAAATTTCCAGCACTCGACAATTTTAAAATAAACACATCATCTGAACTATTCGAACTTAGAGGAAAACTACCTGCTCCCGGATCAAAGTCTACAGTTCCATAAAATGTACCGGTAAGACAAATATTATTGGAGGCATCTACCGATATTCCTTTTGAATCCATATAATCAGTGCCTGATAAACTTTTAGCAAAAACAAAACCACCTGACGAATTTAACTTGAGTATAAATTGATCAGCCCATCCTGTTGCACTTAAATTAAAAACACTAGCGCTTGGATCAAAATCAGTTGTATTTTGAAAATAGCCCGATAAAATTAAATCATTATTATTGTCAATAACCAAAGTTTGAGCAGAAGCATTAAAAAATGGAGTGCCAAAATGATGCACCCATTGTGGTATGCCTGCTGGATTTAATTTTACAATAAACGCATCTCTATCTCCATTTGGCGTAATGATATTAGTTCCTAAACTTGGGTCAAAATCAACGGGTGAACTAAAGTTCCCGGAAATATAAATATTGCCTGCTGCATCTGTTTTAACAGCGCTCGCATTATTATAATTAGTACCAATAAATGAAATCGCCCAAATAAAATTTCCGTTTGAATCAAGTTTTTGAACATAAATATCTGTTACCGCCGCTGCCGAGCTTAATGTTGTAACCCCAGCCCCTGGATTAAAATCAACGGAACCAGTAAAATTACCTGTTGTGATTACATTTTTGAAACCATCAATGGTTGTTGAAATAGGATTGATTTCATCGAACCCTGCACTTCCGAATGATTGAGCCCACGAAAAGCTTTGCGAATTTGATTTGTTGGTGATAAACAAGGTTGCCATACAAATCAAGAAAAGGTAGTATTTTTTCATCTATAAAAATTTGCGTCAAAGGTAATAATTCTAATTGTAAGAATTTTCCTCACAAAACTATTTATCATTTTATCTACTACCAACCTTCAATGTTTGCTACCTGAAGTATATTTTTTTAAAGATAAAACTGGCTAAGAATATAACAAAAGGAATTATTGATATTATGATGTTTATAGCATAGACGAAAATTTTACATGCGACCCTTTCTGGGTCGGATCCTTTAATAAAATAAATTCTATAAACATTTAATCCCTTCGGGATTAGTTACTTGAGTTATGAATGGATTTTATTCTCTGCAAGATCAATTGTATTTTAAGCAATAAAGCTGGCGCAGGTTTGTAACCTGTGCCATTTATTAATAAAAGTCTTTACATCTTATTCTAAGTTCTACGATGCGTTTATCGCTTCGAAGTTTTATTTTGTTGCTTTTAGCAACTTGATCAAGTCATGTTTGAAATTAAATATAGCAATTACTATTTCCTGAGTAAGAATTAGTAACAGATTGAAAGAATCTGAACGAGTTAAATGTTTAAAGTAAAACTGATAAAATTTACATGGAACCCATGCATCTAATCAATAAATTGAAAAATTATCTAATTAATAAAACATCTCCTTTTAAAACAATTGTTTTTTGGGTTAGGTTACATTCAAACTCAACTAAATAATAATAGGTATCCATATTAGCATCCTTTCCATCAATCTTTCCATCCCAACCTTTATCTAATCCAATACCTGAAAATATCTTTTGCCCCCAACGATTAAAAATTTGCAAGCGAATATTATTGATTTCAGTTGGTGAAATTGCTTTAAAGACATCATTTAATTGATCGTTATTTGGTGAAAAGGCGTTTGGCATAGTTAAATGACAGCAATCATCTTGAAAAAGTTCAATTTGTTTATTTTCGGTACAACCCAAGCGGTCAATAACCTCTATACTATATTCGCCTTTGTATAAATTGGAGAGATTTAATTCATGTGAGTTACTAAAATTCCAATGAATAGAATAAGGTGGCCAACCGCCTTCAATTTTAGCATTTATGCGACCAGAATTAATTTGATAGCATTCAACATCTACCTTACTCAATTCAATTTTCAATTCAGATTCAGGACCCACTAAAAGGTGTTCAAAATTAAGCGAGGCTATACAACCATTTGTATCGCTCACTTCAATTAAATATATTCCTGAAGCAATATTTGAAAAGGATGGTGAACTTTGCCAATTGCCACTATTTATTCTATACTGATAAGGCGGGGTTCCACCACTGGCGCTGATTTTTATTTTCGTATATATATCATGCAAGCAAATTAATGTATCGGAAACTATTGAGTCTATTAAAACTGGTGTAGGCTGGCTAAAAACAATAGTTGTGTCTCTTAGGCAGGAGTTTGCATCACGAATATAAACTGGATAAGATCCGGCAGGGATATTGTTTATTTGAGCATTCGTATAAAAGGTAATTCCATCAAATGAATATTTGTATGGAGCTGCGCCACTAAATCCTCCTAAAATGACTGATCCATTAGAATCACTAAAACATAAAGGAGGCGTGTAAGAAAGAAGTTCAAGATGTGGTGATCCATCATTCAGTATTTCAACTGAATCTGAAGCTACACACCCATTTGTATCAATTATATTCAGTGAATACACGCCTGGAAATAAGGATGTAATTGAATTTGTAGTATCACCAGTATTCCATAAGTATTGAATGGGCGCGGTGCTGTTTGAAATAGTTGTATTGATAGCACCATTATTTAAAATATCACAATGGGCATTGGCTGGAAAAAACTGTATGCTAAGAGGATATGATGGGTTTAGAAAGATACTTGAGGTATTAGTACAATTATTAGCATCAGTTACTGTACAAGTATAAATCCCAGATGAAAGATTTGATATGATTTGCGATGTATCACCAGTTGACCATAAATACGTATATGGTTGAATTGCATCGGATCCAACGACACTTAGTTTGCCATTCGAATGACCACAAGTAGTTAGCTTTTCTACATTCAAATCGACCTGTGGTATTAAGGTGTCAACCACTAAAAAAGAAAAAGAGTTTAAACAGCCGATTGAATCAAAAATTGTAACTGTATACCAACCTGAGTTGGTTAATCCACTTATGTTTTGAGTAGTGGCTCCATTACTCCAAAAGTAAGTATATGGCGGAATACCATTATAGACACTGATATTGATTGCTCCGTTTTGATGGCAAACAGGTTTAGTAACATGATGGTCATACACAATGGGAACATTTGTAGGGGCCAACGAAAACGATTTTTGATCTTCGCAACCGGAGGCATCTGTTATTGTTACAAAGTATAAACCGGAAGCTAAACTATCAATACAAAGTGTTGTATCACCTGTATTCCATAGAAATGTATAAGGTGGAACACCGCCAAATCCAGATACACAAATTTTCCCATTATCATTCGGACAAACAGGATTAAGTACTAAATTAGGAACTACTGTTAGTGTAGAATTTGTTGGAATAAAAACATATTGTGTATCAGTACAACCATTAATATCTGTTATCACAATTATATGTTGTCCATAACTCAGACTTGAAATATTGTTGACAAGATTAAAAGAAATATTATCAACAGCATAAGTCAATGGTGGATACAAAGTAGTGCCAATTATATTTATCTCACCATCTAAAGTATTCTTACAAGATGTATTTGTAATGACCACATTATTTATACTTGGATATTGTTTTATAAGTTGAATGGTATCCCAAAGAATCAGTGATGGACAACCATATTGAATCTTAGCATAGACAGTACGAGGGTAAACTGCACTGCAAAAATTTATGGTATCCGCATCTAGTAATAGTAAATTATAAGACGTATCATACCAATCTATTTGAGTAGCTCTTGCACCATTTGGATAAATATTCCACCCTTCATTAGTTGCGGTCCATATACTTGCATTTCTGCCTGGAATTGTAAACGAACTACTAGCACCAATACTTTGAACGCCTAGGGTTGCATAATTGAGCCAATTGAGTGGGTTGGAATTACAAATGGTTTTAGAATTAATGAAAATATTAATATTGTTATAGGTTTCATTTAAAATACATTGATAATTACAACTGCTTCCAGTGCAGATACCACCGAAATAAGGTATATTACTATACTCGATAATGAATTTTCTAAATGGAGCAATACCAATTGTTGAATAGGTGATCGTTCCACCCAACATAATATTGAAATCAACAAATGGAGCAAAGATTGCATTATCAGGAAATTTAGAATTGTAATATGGGAGAGGTTGTTGCGTTTCAAATGAACAGTCTTGAGTTGCATAAAGTGAATTAAAAGTGAGATGTCCATTTGAGCTGGCATAAACTTGCGAGTAAGAATTTCCATAAAAACAAAAGTCAAATCCAATTGGAATTGCACTTGAAAATTTATCATCTTGAAGAATGATATTGGTTCCGCTCGTTATAGTAATTGGATTGAAAGGAATTGTGCTTGCGTTATAACTTGTTGTTTTCTTTACATCGAGATGCTCAGTATAAATATAAATGCAAGTATCATTGCATTGAACTGTGTCTAGTGGACTATTTAAAATATTGAAAAATGTTTGTGCATGTCCATAATAATGGAATGAAATTAAACATAGCATGAGAGTGAAATGAGGTAAATAGTTTTTCATAGTAAAGGTTTTAATGTTTTATACTTTAAAGTCTATAATAATTCTAATGAATGAACTAATTCTATTAAGGTCCTAACGTTCTATAAACAAGTTTCATGTAAGGTCTAAACTTAAAATTGTAAATGCAAGTATTCTCTTCTGAATAGTTTAGAATATGAAAATGCGATGACTAAACTAGAGGAATATGAAAAATCTATGACTGTTTTAAGTTGACTATTTAGATTGATGTTGAACTAAGTTCTTCGAAGCGTCTATCGCTTTGTAGTTTTATTTTGTTGCTTTTAGCAAATTGGTCAAGTTATGTTGAAATGAAATTTCGATTTGCTATTTCAGAGAGTAAGAATCCAAAGAATTATGATGTTTATACCAGAGATGAAAATTTTTACATGCGACCCTTTCCAGGTCGGATCCTTTAATGAAATAAATTCTATAAACATTTAATCCCATCGGGATTAGTTGATTGAATTCCTAACGATGTTTCTTCTCCGCAAGCTCAAGATTGTATTAAGCACAGAGGCTGGCGCAGGTTTGTAACCTGTGCCGTATATAAAAGTCTTTACTTCTTATACTAAGTTCTTCGAAGCGTCCATTGCTTCGAGGTTAGATCTTGTTGCTTTTAGCAACTCAGTAGAATTTGTTATACAAGGTAAGCATTTACAGTTTCGGTAGGTGAAGACATTCAGCCGAAACGAAATAAACATTATAGGCTAGCCCCGATAGTAACGGATACCCCAGAGAAAGGAGGTTATTAGGAGACTTAATAAAATATCCGAGTTCTTGGATATTGCAAATATTACGAATAATTATATTTCATGCTTTTTCTCACATTCATTCGCACCTCTAATTAAGATAAATACAAGGATTTTATAATCTGTCAAATTCAAGTACTATATTTGAAACTAATCATTGGTATTTTTAATTTATAAATTTTCTGGCGTTGTAAACGCAATGCCATAACATGAATTGCTCAGTTAATTAGAATCTAGTTCACTTAATTTATATTTTAATGCCTTCGTTATATTAAAATTATTTATTTAAAAATCTTTATCTTGAAAACGAATTTATTAATCTGTCTAGTTTTTATTTTTTGTTCGAATGAATTATTCGCTCAATATTCACCTTTTAATATTCAAACATCAGAAGGTGCTGATGTTTCTGGGCATGAAATTTTAGCCACTATTCCATTAGGTGTGAATGGTGTTATACAGGTTGACAATAGAAGATGTGAATCATTTAAGTTTTTTCATTATTCCTCAGATCTTAAATTGAAAAATCAGAATACTGTCACCTTCGAAAAAGGATCGGAGATGATAGAATCGTATGATCCGATTTTTTTAAGTATGAAAACAAAGAGTTATTTATTAGTTCGTCAAGTGAATAGGGAAAAAGTAATGGAAGGTATTTCAGCAATAGAATTTTCTGCAGACAAGCTAGCTTTTGTCGGCGACCTAAGAAATTTGTATAATGTAGATAAGCCTGGAGATAATTTGATAGATAGGAAACTTTATGATAATCTTTTAACTACACAGTATCGCAAAGAAATAGGCGGACACGTTACCTATACATCTTCAGATAGCTCTAAATTGTTGTTGAATTATATCCAAAAACCAAAAGTTAGAAATGATAAGGAGAATTTTGCCAAGGTTAGTTTACAACTTTATGATGATAATTTAGAAAAAATTTGGGGCGGTGTTTTTAAGCTACCGCATAGTGAGTATAAAATGGATATTGAATCTTATTTTGTTGCAAATTCAGGCAAGGTTTATATGGTTACCAGAGTTTATACAAGTCAAACTCATTCAATGATGTATAATACCGATTTTAAAAAATTTTATTATGAACTACTCGTTTTCGATAAGACTACCACCGCACCAAAACGAGTAAAAATTGATATTGATAAGGTTGAGATTCAAACGTTGAATTTTATTCAGAATTCAAAAGGCGAAATCTATATTGCTGGCATGCTCTATAACCCTTATGAGGCCCCATTTATTGCCAAGTTCGACGAATTGACAGATCAAATTCAACTCGAATCTTTTACAAATTATAGACGAAGTTTAGAAATTCTGAAGATGTATAGAACAGTTGGTGAGCGAAATAAAATAGACAGGGTTGAACAAGGGATAGATACAAGAACAAATAAAAATGTGCCAGGTCTTGAACGTATGCATAGAGAATTATATGAAAAACAATTAACGGTTAGAAAATTATTTTTTGTTCCTGATGGAACCTTTAGAATGATTGCTGAGGTTGATTATTTTTCTGGAAATTCTGATTATGCACGAGCGAATGATATTTATGTTTACGCACTGAATAAGGATTTTAAATTAGAATGGGTTCGTAAAATTCCAAAATGTCAGGCTCAAAATACGGATATACGTTATGAACATGAATTTTCTATTAATGCGATTCTTACAGGAAGTACAGTCAATCTTTTTTATTTAGATAACCCAGTTAATTTTAATGTGGATGAAAATTCAGTTCCAGAGTATTGTAAAGAAGGAAAAACTAGCAGTATAATTGGAATTCAAATTGATAAAAAAGGTGAAATAAAAAAATATAATATTGCAAGTACTGATCAATTAGCAACCAATTTTTATATCAGACTTTTTTTAAATGGAGGACAGAATAATTTGATGAATACGCAACGAAAAGGGAAGAACTCATTTGTGTATTCGTTGAATGTAAAAAATTAGAATTTGAAGATCATACCTTCCATACCTTCGCTGCGAGTCATGAAGCAGTCTTCTTGTGTATCTAAGTTCTACGATGCGTCTATAGCTTCGAAGTTTTATTTTGTTGCTTTTAGCAACTTGGTAAAGTCATGTTTGAAATTAAATTTCGATTTACTATTTCAGGAAGTATGAATCTAAATGATTATGATGTTTATAGCATAGACGAAAATTTTATATACGACCCCTTCTGGTTCGGATTCTTAAATGAAATAAATTCTATAAACATTTAATCCCTTCGGGATTAGTTAGTAGAATTCTTCGCGAGGAATATGTCATAATGATTCTATCATTAAGTTCTACGATGCGTCTATCGCTTCGTACAATTATTTTGTTGCTTTTGCAGCTTGGTTATGTCATATTTGAAATAAAATTTCGATTTACTATTTCAGAAAGTATGAATCTAAATGATTGTGATATATAAAGCATAGACGAAAATTTTACATGCGACCCTTTCCGGGTCGGATCCTTTAATAAAATAAATTCTATAAACATTTAATCCCTTCGGGATTAGTTAGTAGAATTCTTCGCGAGGAATATGTCATAATGATTCTAACATTAAGTTCTACGATGCGTCTATAGCTTCGTAGTATTATTTTATTGCTTATGGCAAATTGATCAAGTAATGTTTGAAATAAAATTTCGATTTACTATTTCATAGAGTATGAAACTAAAAAATTATGATGTTTATAGCATAGACGAAATTTTTACATGCGACCCTTTCAGGGTCGGGCCCTTTAATGAAATAAATTCTATAAACATTTAATCCCTTCGGGATTAGTTAGTAGAATTCTTCGCGAGGAATATGTTATAATGATTTAATCATTAAGTTCTACGATGCGTCTATCACTTCGTACAATTATTTTGTTTCTTTTAGCAACTTGGTCATGTCATGTTTGAAATAAAATTTCGATTTACTATTTCAGAAAGTATGAATCTAAAGAATTATGATGTTTATAGCATAGACAAAATTTTTACATTCGACCCTTTTTGGGTCGGATCCTTTAATGAAATAAATTCTATAAACATTTAATCCCTTCGGGATT
>ENA-UOWO01005868-UOWO01005868.1-activated-sludge-metagenome-genome-assembly--contig:-NODE-5868-length-12803-cov-13.547458_pt1 | contig 12803 bp, 12 predicted proteins | sample MGYA00238148_ERZ761564 | MGnify/ENA primary metagenome ERZ761564 (study PRJEB28885, sample SAMN05720194) | activated sludge metagenome | isolation source: Anaerobic digester | place: USA...
CTTTTATATGTTCAGTCAGTCTGGGGATACAACTGCCTGAGCAACGTTTTACCTTAATAAAAAATCATTTTCCGTCACACTTTAATTGAAAAGAACCTTCAATCAAGTATATTCTGTTCCGCCGCTGTGGGTGTTCCCACCACATACTTAAGCCCACACTAACACCAGTGAGCGCCGCCGTCTGGTCTCCGACCAACGGCATACTTCCGCATACAGCCAACAAATATCTTTCTAAATGTAATCAGCTTTTCAAATACAAACAGTGGGTGCCAGGTTCCCGTTGGTCGGAGACCAGACGGGGTCATTCTGAATAGCCAGCAAAGTTTATTTCACCCTAGTCATTGGATAACATCAATGCATTTCAACCATACTATTTCAATCCCTCTTACCTTTACCCCCAAATGAAAGACTTCAAAAAATACTACCTCATCCCGGCAGCCCCGGAAGATATATATATCGCCCTCACCAACCCCGCCACCATACAATTATGGAGCGGTTCCCCCGCCGAAATGAGCACCGAACCCGGCAGTGAATTTTCCCTATGGGAAGAAAGCATTGTGGGCCGCAACATAGCCTTTGAAGAAGGCAAAAAAATTCAGCAGGAATGGTATTTTGGCGAACAGGAAACACCTTCCATCGTCACGATCAAACTGCATCCGCACAAGCAAGGTTGTTCAGCAGAATTAGTTCACACCAATATTCCCGATGAAGTGTATGATGAAATGGTACAGGGCTGGAATGAAAATTATTTTGGTCTGCTGGAAGCGTTTTATAGCTGACACAACATAGCGGGCAACCACACTTTACTTTAGTTTACAGATCACGAATCGCATTTACCGGTTACTAATCGCTTTGTTACTGCAGAAAGCCACACAGTAATTTTAGTTCTCAAATAAATGAACTATGCGATACCATTATTTTTTCCAGTGGCTTTTGTGTACAGCGGTTATCTTGCCCGTTACCAGTTGCAATAGCCAGGATCAATCCGGCAGCACCAATAAAAAAGCAACCAGCAAAGCCGCTTCAGCAAAATATACAGAAGGGAAAGATTACACCGAGTTTACCCGGACAAGGGTATTGGATAAAGTGGGTTTTACCCAACCGGTAGAAGCCTTCAGTGTGTTATTACCAAAAAACTGGAAAGCAGATGGTGCTGTAATATGGAACCAGCCGGGTACCGCCTGCGCAGGTAATAACCTGTCGGTAAAAGCCGCTTCACCCGATGGAAAATTCAATTTTGAAATGCTGCCCAATGATATGTGGGGTTATAATAGTGATCCGCAAATGGACCAGTTTAACAGGAGCGTTCCAAAGGTGCAGTACTGCTGGTATGGCGAACCCATGAATGCAGAAGCCTATTTTAAAAATGTGCTGGCGCCAAATGAACTGGGCAATCCGCAATTGATCAGTATCAAAGAAAATCCTGGTGGCATAAAGGCCATGGAAGAAAGCAATAACAAAACCAGGCAGGAGCTGATGCGGTATGGGGCGGCGCAGGTAAGCTTTACTCCCAGTGCCGTATATGCGAAAGTAAAATGGAGCAACGGGCAGGAAGGTATTGTGCTGTGTGCAGTGAATACCATTGAAACCATCGTGCCCAATATGTATACCGGTGGCAGCTCCACCATTTATACCAGCGTGGCCACAGAAAGAGTGGTATTGAAATATCCTGCAGCAGAAAGCAGCAAGGCGGCTAATTTGTTAACGGTGATCATGGGCAGTGTAAGAACCAATACCGCATGGAAAAAAGCAGTGGATGATTTTTGGCTGGGCGTAAGGCAGCAAAAACAAATCGCCCATATTGGCAAAATAAGAATGATGGATGAACAGACGAGACAGATAGGAGAGAACGCCATCAAAAAAGGACAACAAAATTTAAATGCCATGGATGCCAATATGCGCAACTGGGAAGCATCACAGCAATCGCAGGACAGGATGCACACCAACTTTGTAAAAGCGATACGGGAAGTGGAAACCTACAAAGATGCTACCGGTACCGTGGAATTGAGTTCAGGCTACAACCATGCCTGGAGCCGGAGCGATGGAAGCAGTTTTATTATGACCGACAATCCGAATTTTGATCCTTCCTCTGTATTCCAGGACCAGCAATGGAAGGAGATGAAAAAGACAGATTAGCAAACATATTTCGTTAAGTCACGAACATTGCCAGGAAGAAAGCAGTTTAGGAAAGGAAAACCCTCTACAGTTTTATTATCGGTTGTGGAATGGATGCAACGCTTTGCCGATAAAAAAAACCAGGTACAGCTTTAAGGCAGCTTGGTATGCAATTTGAAACATAGTTATTGCCTGAGAGATAAAGTGGTTCAAAGTGATGAACGAGAACATACTTAACAAGGATACAGTTTATCTGTAGCTGCGTACACCTCAAACCAGGCACAAAGGGTTTTGGCATTTTGTCAAAACCTTTTTTCATTTGCAAAAAAAATAATCATGGCATACAGTTTAAAGATCATCATCGCAAGTACAAGACCCGGCCGAAAAGGGCCTTCCATAGCAGCCTGGGTACATGAAGTAAGTAAAAAAAATGAATTTTTTGATATTGAAATGCTGGACCTGGCAGCCATCAACCTTCCATTTTTAGATGAGCCGGAACATCCCCGTCTGCAGAAATACACAAAGGAGCATACAAAGCAATGGAGTGAGATGATCAATGGCGCCGCCGCATTTATTATCGTTACCTGCGAATATAATTTCGGCTACCCCGCAGCACTAAAAAATGCCCTGGATTTTTTGTATAATGAATGGAACCATAAGCCGGTAGGATTTGTAAGTTATGGTGGTGTGGCTGCAGGCACCCGTTCGGTGCAGCAATTGAAACAAATCGTAACTGCACTCAATATGATGCCCATCGCTGCATCGGTCAACATTCCTTTCTTTACTAAACATATAGATGAAGCCGGAAAATTTACAGGAGATGAAACATTGACAAAATCACTAAACGGTATGCTGGCTGAATTGGAAAAATGGACAGCAGCCTTACAGCCTCTCAGGACGAAATAAATGAATGATCAAATTCTGCAATGATAAATGGGAAAACAATTCCTCCTTTTTTGAGCTTCGCCCAATAGCTGCAGTTGAAAAGTAACTGGCACAGTTTTGCTGCAACCAATTTCAAAAACATGTAGTATGAAAAAAGAACCAGAGCAAACCAAAGAAGAAGAACTTCAATCCGTACCCGATCTGAAACATGATACCATGGAATTTGCAGCCTCAACAGATGGGGACGACAAACTTGATTTTGATGATGAAAAGTATGAAGAAGAGGAAGTGACTGCCGAAGAACTGGATATAATGGAGGAAGGTACAGTGGATGAACAGGCATACGCATTGGTAGCGGCGCAAACAGACAAGACAGTTGATACCGATAATTTACCTGAAGAAAGCTGGGAGGATGATCTGCCGGATAATGATGAACCTGTTGATAAAAGTTTAGCGCTGGACCACCCTGAAGAGGATAACGAAGTGAAATAATGCAGCAATAACATCTGTTGGTGCATGCCTGGATAAAGATCATCGTATCCGGCTAACCCACGTTGTATTTATGTTTAAATCTCATCCGCATCAATCATTATTTGCAATGGTTGATGCCGGTTAGTCCATCTGACCCTGCACATTTAGAATACCTTGTTCTTTCATCTTCTTTCTTATATTTTTGGATAAGGCTTACTTATTTATGGTCTGTAATAGCCTCGCCATTGTGGCATCCTGGCTTCATAAATGTGTAAGCGGGTTAATGTTGCACCGTCTCCCTGTGTGTATATCCATCGCCTACGATACACTTGCTAAAATCCCGTTTTTTATAGCTGAAGTTCAATACACCTTAATATCAGGTGTATGTAAACTGTTGTAATACCATGTTAGCATAGAAAAAAAACTACAGTAAAATGAATCAACTTACTATAACTGTAATTATCGTTATATGATTTCTTTGTTCCCGTTTACAAGCCACCCTGAACAGGCGGCAGCATTTTTATAAAACTCAAAAAACAACCTATGAAGACCTTTTACCAGCGTAACAAAAATGTTTTGTCTATTCCTTTTCTGCAACAACTACTATGTCGGCATGCAGCATACTCAATAACCGGACTGCTGCTGATAATTTCACTTTTTTCTTCTGCGCAAACCACCTATAATTTCTCCGTTGCCCCGGTATTATCTAATGAGGGAAACTATTATACTATCCAGGCATTGATCAATGTGGATGGCGTAAGCTATAAGATTACCCACATGGGAAATGGCAATTTCAGCAACCTGGCATCGGGAGGAAATGGTAACAGTGCCTGTCTTAAAAAAGACGGGTCGGGTGGAGATTTTTTAAAGATAGAAAGAGCCGATGGAGCCGCTTTCCAGTTTTACGGCATGTGGCTCAATACCTCCAGTATGTACAGCCTGCCCTATTATTTTCCACCGTATTACAATATCAAATATTTTGATCAGAATAATGCAGAGATCGTTGCAGAAACTTTTACCTCCAGTGTTCAGAACGAGACCATAACGGTTACGAAGAACCTGAAAGTAAATTATGTGCAGGTTAATTTCAATGCCATATTGTTTTGCAAGATTGATGACCTTGTTGTTGGACCTGCTGCCGCATCTGCACCCACACTTTCTACGGCAAGTATCAGCCAGTTTACCTCCTCATCTGTATTGGCAGGAGGCAACGTAACCAGTGATGGTGGTGCTGCTGTAACGGAACGTGGCATTGTGTATAACACAACAGGTGCACCAACCATAGCAGATTCAAAAGTGATAATCGGAGACGGATCGGGTGCATATACTCAAAATGTTACCGGCCTCAACAGCAGCACGCTTTACTATGTAAGGTCCTATGCAATTAACACAGCAGGTACTTCTTACGGAACAGAAAGAAGCTTTGCAACCGCGGCAGATTTTATATTACCACAGGTTCATTATTTCAATTCAGCCTGGGTAAGCACCGGCAGCCAGGCATCACCATTTACCAAGTATGTAGAAGGCTGGCATATCACAGCGGTTAGCACAGGTACTGGTTTGGTTTCTGTCAGCCGCATTACCGGCACCACTGGTGTTGCAGCAGCGGCAGAGGGAGCAGCTTCTGCCAGGGCCATCAGCAGCACAAGTGCAGAAGACCTTGTATCAATGAGTATCAAAGCCAGCGACAACAGTTTGTTTGATCTGCAACGTTTTAAATTCAAATACCTTACAAAAGTTGCGAACACTTCTTTTGGTACCATTACTGTAACCGGGTATATGAATGGTGTTGCTGTTCCAGGTGCCGTTGCATCATTGAATGGAATTGCGCAGGCAAGTGCTTCTTCCTATGCCTACAGCACGTTTGACCTTACACAAAACAGTTCCTTTAATTGTATCGACGAATTTGTAATTACAACTTCTGATCCCGTAAGTTCCGCCAGGTTAAATGCGATTGATATTGACGAAGTGAATGTGGCAGCATTTGATGTATTACCCATTACCATTACCAGCTTTACCGGCAGGCAGGTAAATGATAATGCTGTATTGAACTGGTCTACGCAGCAGGAAAAAGGTGCAGGCAATTTTGATATTGAACATTCAACAGATGGTATGCAGTATACAAGGATTGGCAACATAATAGCTGGCGGCAACAGCCAGGCTGGAAAAGCCTATACTTTCACCCATCAAAAGCTGTCTGCAGGTGTTCATTACTTTCGTTTGCGCATCAATAATGCAAATGGAAAATTTTCTTATAGTTCCGTTTTGACCATTAGGAACGAAGTGAGGAAAGAAGGCTTCACTGTTTATCCTAATCCTGTCACCGGCAATCATTGCTTCATTACTGTATCACCGGGTACAGCATTACCTGTATCTTTCCGTATAGTAGATGCATTAGGAAAATCAGTGAAAAGAGGAAATATTACCAGCAATAAACAGAAGCTGAACATGAGTGAGTTAACCAGTGGTAATTATGTTATCATATTCGGCAACGGACTTTCACAAAAAATTGTTTTCTGATCGCATAACAATTTTGTTTAAAAAAACAGCATAGAATATGAACCAGGGCTGCAGGTAATATACATACTTGCTGCCCTGGTTTTTGTTTATTTAGATTTTAACTGCCGGGTCAAATTTTATTAGTAGCAGGATATACGGCGGATATTACTCCACCACCAATTTATAATTCAGCTTATTATACCCTGTTGTTTCCTCCCACGCATCTGCATTGGCCAAACGTATGGAATATTCAGACCGGCTGCTGATTGTACTATACTTATCGGGCATATTCAGTAAGAGATCATATTCCCCAGCTGCAACATCTGCAGGTAAGGTAAATGACTGCTCCAGTGTATGGCTGCCACTAAACCATTTGCGTATGTCGGTATTAAATGCAAAAGTCTTTATTGCACCGGTACTGCTGTTTCTCAATATTAACTGCACCGGCCGGGGATTAAAGGGAGAGGCATAACCAACGTTTTCCAAATTGATCGTTATTGTAATTGCACCACCCGTTTTTACTTTTTTAGGAAACGTTGCGTTCTTTAATACAAAACGATAACCAAGATTGTTTTTGATAGCAGCCATACAACCTGCAGTTTGCCAGTCATTGTTTACTTCGTTATTATAATTGGCATTTAAAAAACTATAGTGCATTTCTCTCATCTCCGTTTGTGCCCTGCCGGCATTTTCACAATCATTCTGCGGACTGTAGCTGTCCATGCAGGTTTCTCCACCCACGGCCACATATTTTGAATCCTCTTTTTTATAGTTGCGTAAAGCGGTCACCACATTCTCTTCGCTGCTTCTTCCGCTGCTGCTGTTGCCATAGTCTTCGTAGGTGCCGATATCGTTTGGTCCACTTAAAAAACAATCGTTGTGAAAAGCCACCCTTGCTTTATCGGTTTCGGTAAATGCTTCTGCAGCGGTAAGTGCAGCAGAGGATAAACCTGCCGTGATGCCATACACAAAACGCTGTTTGAATTGCGGATACCGCACCTGCACCATCCTGTCTTTCGGTAAAGCGTTCAACAGTGCCTGTAATACATCAAACCTGTCCTGCAGATTGTTGTCCAGTAATTTTTGAACAGATTGATTAGAGGAGGCATCACCAAAATAGTCCGTATAATAATTTTCGCCCCAGGTACCGATAAACCCCATTTGCATACAGGCGATCACATCAGCATTTTGAATCAACAGTGGTTTTAATTGTTCAATATGATTTAATACAACCGCTTTGGGTGCATCGCCATACGGCGGACAAATAAAACCTTCAGCACAGGAACCGGCAGTAGCTGTAGTAGTGTATACAAACCTTGGAATCAGTTTTACACCAGCGGCCCGGGCATTATCAAAATCGGCTTGAATATTAGTGAGCAGTGCAGCTGATAAAGGCTGGTTGTTAAAACCTTCCAGCACAAAATAACGGAATAGCAGGGTACTGGTTATCCTGTAATTGGCATTGCTGATGCTGTGTTCATTCCTGTAGCCCCTGATAGTATTTACATCTAACACAGCATAGCTGCCGGCACGGGTTTCACTGTAGCGATAAAATCCCCTTTCCGGGTTGGCAAAATCTGCAGTGGAAGCCACATAATTTATGGTGGTGGTTTGTGGGGTGGAGCTTTGTCCGCCGGCAGTATTTTTTTTGCAGCACAACAGTGTTGTTAAGCAGATAGCAATAACCGTTAGTTTCATAAATATGTTTTTGTAATATGTCATGTTATTGAATATTTACGGATTAAAATATTAATCAGTCATGTACAAGATAATGTGCTTTGACCGGTTTAAAGCCTGTAAACATGATGCAAGCGTTTGCATAATTTTTATTCGAACGGCCTGGCAATATCCTGGAAAAGGGAACAAAATACGCTTGTATAAATTGTAGAGGAGGGGCCTGTTAGGGTGATCCTTCATCAATTTATTTTATTGGAGGGGAAATTAATTCCACTATGCAGTCCGTGCCGGTTATGTAAAAAAGAGTAAGCGTTTAAAGTTAAGATCAGCATAAATAACAAAATACCAGTTTATATAATTAGGAGGTTGTTTTTCAATATTTCGTTCATCTTCCCAATGAACTGTTAATCTGGCAAGCCATATTTTATTATCTTCTGCACAACTCCATAATGGCATTATTTTTTGAGGGGTAGTATTTCATTTTATTCATTTTTAAATACTACACTATGAAACGTTTTTTGAGTTCTTTGCATTCGTATGCTAAGCCTGCCGCAGGCTTGTTATTAGCCTCTGTGTTATTTGTTGCCTGTAAAAAAGACAATGATACAATTCCTCCAAGAGTGCCACAGGCTGGTTTGATGGCTTTCAATTTATCGCCCGATCAAAATGCGGTGGTGATGAGTTTGGGTGGAAGTAACCTGGGTAACTCCTCGCTTGGTTATAACAGTTATACCGGCCAGTATTTACCTGTATATACTGGCGCCCGTGAAGTAAGGTCTTACGACTTTAACAGCGGAAATACCCTGGCAACAAGCAATTTTACATTTGCTGACAGTGGTTACTATTCTGCTTTCCTGCTGGGCACTACCGGCAACTACAGGAATGTGGTGGTGAAAGATGAATTGGAAACTTTAACTGCTACAGCCGGCAAAGCATGGGTGCGTTACATCAATGCCATACCTGACAGTGTGAACGCACCAACGATTAACATTGCAGCCGGTGGTACTAATGTATTCAACGAAACAGGTACTTACGGAAATGTTTCCTCTTTTGCTATGGTAAATGCCGGAGAAGTAAGTACATCTGTTACGAATGGTGAAGGAATAGCTGCCACCCGAAACATTACACTGGAAGAAAACAAAGTGTACACGGTGATGCTGACAGGTTTGCCTGGCACAACAGACAGTACAAGAGATGCAGAAGTTAAGTTTATTCTGAATGGTACTATTACTCCATAAGTGATAGTATGGTTGTTTACAACTCCGGCTTGTGCCGGAGTTTTTTTATGCCCTGCGGAAAGATTTTAGAAGATTGTTTGATTATAAAATTACACCGGTTAACTTGCTGTATATTCAAAATCATTGCAATTAAAAAAACGCTCATGCAGCAAAACGTCCACTCCATACGCCCTTTTGTGGGTGCCGAAAATTTTGACATATCAAGACGCTTCTACCGCGACCTCGGTTTTGAAGAAGTGGTATTATCACCCGGTATGTGTTTATTTAGAACAGGCACCGTTGGTTTTTATTTGCAGGATGCTTATGTAAAAGACTGGATCGACAATACCATGGTATTTATGGAGGTGGAAAATGTGGACAGTTTTTGGGATGAACTACAAGTACTGGATCTTCCTTCCAAATATAAAGGGGTGCGATATTCCCCAATCCGTACGCTTGATTGGGGAAAGGAATGTTTTGTACATGATCCATCTGGCGTGCTCTGGCATTTTGGGCAGTTTTCAAAAAAATAAACTACTTCATCCTGAATTTTAGATGGAAATACTCAACTACCGCCAAGGCACACACGAAGACATCAAACAATTATGCCGCTTAGGAATCGCTTCCTGGAGCCATTTTCAATCAATGCTTGAGGCAGATCATTGGGAGGCCCTTATCAAAAATGTAAGTAGTGAAAGCACTTATTCTGTCTTGCTTGACAAATCGTTTTGTTTTGTGTGTACAGAAAATGACCAAATGACCGGCATGGCTTTTTTGATGTACAGCGGTACTGCTTATGATGTGTACCAGGCAGACTGGTGCAGCATACGTTTTGTATCAGTGCATCCAGGTCATACTGGAAAAGGCATCGGGAGAAAGCTTACGCAGCTTTGTATTGATAAAGCAAAGGAACTGGGTGAAAGAACAATTGCCCTGCACACATCAGAGATCATGCCTAACGCCAGGCATATCTACGAAAGTTTTGGATTTACCATACAAAAGGAAATATCTCAACGGTTTGGCCAAAGATATTGGTTGTACACAATGGATATCTGAATGATTTTCTCATTGAGTAAACAGCCTCCGTTTAAACAAGTGTACCTTCAAAGCTTAAACAGTTACCCATGAGCATGCTCTTCTCCCCCCTCACTTTAAAAAGCATCACTTTAAAAAACAGGCTGGTGGTATCACCCATGTGCCAATATTCCTGTGAGGATGGTTTTGCCAACGACTGGCACCTGGTGCATTTGGGCAGCCGTGCAGTTGGCGGTGCTGCACTCATTATGCAGGAGGCAACAGCAGTAACTGCGGATGGGCGTATCAGTTATGGAGATCTTGGTATTTGGAAAGACCTGCACATTGAGCCATTACAACGCATCACTCATTTTATCGAAGCGAATGGCGCTGTTCCTGGTATTCAACTGGCACATGCAGGAAGAAAGGCGAGTGCCGACCTGCCCTGGAACGGCGGTGGACAGATAAAAGAAGGGAAAGGGCATTGGCAAACTGTGGCACCCTCCGCCATACCCTTTCACGAAACGGATATTCCACCCCGGGAAATGAGTATTGCTGAAATAAATGAAATGGTACAGGCTTTTAAAGATGCAGCAGCCAGGGCTTTACAGGCTGGCTATAAAGTAGTGGAGATACATGCTGCACATGGCTATTTGATCAACGAATTTTTATCGCCGCTTACCAACCAGCGCCAGGATGCATACGGAGGCAGTTTTGAAAACAGGTGCCGCTTTCTATTAGAGATCATTGATGCAATACATACCGTGTGGCCGTCAACCTTACCCGTCTTTGTTCGTATTAGTGCCAGCGATTGGGCTGCAGGCGGCTGGATGATTGAAGACTCTGTAAAACTGGCGGGAGTACTGCAAAGAAAAAACATCGACCTTATTGATTGCTCTTCTGGTGGTACGGTGTCTTATGCAAAGATTGTTGCCGGACCTGGTTACCAGGTACCTTTTGCAGCAACAATAAAAAAGCAAACAGGTATGCCAACAGGTGCTGTGGGTATCATCACCAATGCACAGCAGGCAGAAGAAATACTGCAACAACAGCAGGCAGACCTGATCATTATTGCAAGAGAATTTTTACGTGATCCTTACTTTCCATTGCATGCAGCAAAGCAACTGGGAGATGAAATTGAATGGCCTAAACAATACGCAAGGGCAAAGCGCTGATGAATTAAAAATCGCCAGCATCATCACTTCATTTTTTCCCAGCCATTATTATCATTGCTAAAAATTATTTGTTCATCTGTTCCCTTCACTATCCAGCTGCCTTCTTCAATCTCAGCTTCCAGTTCCCCGGCATCCCAGCCACAGTAACCAATAAATAATTTGATGTCGTTATTGGTTAGTGTTCCATTATTAATGCAATGAACAATTTGCTGAAAGTCGCCGCCCATATAAATGTTGCCGAACAGATACTTGTTTCCTGTAACCAGGTCCGCCCGCCGGTGCAGCACAAACAAATTTTCAGTATCAACAGGGCCACCGGCAAACAATGGAAAGGGTGCTGCGTTTTTAAATTCCACCAGCTCATTCAGTCTTCGGGCAAATAGTTTGTTTACCACAAATCCCAATGCACCTTTTTCATTGTATTCCGTAATTACAATCACTGCCTTTTCAAAATTCGGATCCTGTAAGGCTGAAGCGCTTATGATGATGGTGCCGGGCTGGATGGTCATGACTGCTGAATATTTTTCTGCAGGTAAAATTAATGCATCCGTGTCAAGCCATCTTATTCATCTTACTTTGCACGTTCAAAATAGATTTGAAGAATGACTTTCAGCAATCGCAGCAAACAACAGCATTTTTTTTTGATCCTCATACTTGGTGCCCTCAATACCATTACACCTTTTGCCATTGATATGTATTTACCCGCTTTTCCAAAAATTGCTGCGGACTTTAATACAAGCATCGAAAGGGTGGCGCTGTCTGTATCTACTTACTTTTTAGGCTATGCCATCGGGCAGATCATTTATGGCCCGCTGCTCGACCGCTTTGGAAGAAAGCCCCCGCTCTATGCAGGACTCACTTTATTTATCCTTGCCACCATTGGTTGTTTCAAAGCAGGCAGCATCGAGTTTTTATTGGCCATTCGTTTTGTACAGGCATTGGGTGGCTGTGTGGCTTCTGTTGCAGCCATGGCAATGGTAAGGGATTTTTTCCCGGTGGAGAAAAGTGCCGGTGTTATTTCATTCATGGTATTGATATTGGGAGCATCTCCCTTACTGGCACCCACTGCTGGTAGTTTTATCATTGCAGGCTGGGGATGGCATGCGGTGTTTATCGCTTTGGCTGTTATCACCTTTATTATTTTACTGGCCGTTATCTTCTTTTTACCCGAAGGTCATATACCTGATAAAAGCATTTCACTAAAACCTGCACCCATTATCAATGGCTTTAGGGAAGTGTTAACCGATCCCAAATTTTATGTGTTTGCCCTGGCTGGCAGTTTTTCTTTTTCTGGTTTGTTTGTGTATGTAGCTCATTCGCCTGCCATTTTTATGAATCATTTTCAGTTAAGCGAAAAAATGTATGGCGGCATGTTTGCATTGTTGTCGGTTGGTTTTATTGGTGGCAGCCAGTTAAATCATATTCTCACCAAACATTTCAGTAACAGGCAAATTTTAAAGACGGTGCTGCTGGTACAAACTGCTGTTTCATTCTTGTTTTTGACAGGTGCCTGGCAAAACTGGTATGGCCTGGCGGCAGTAATAGTATTGCTGTTTGTGTTGCTCAGTTGCTGTGGCATCACGTATCCAAATGCCGCTGCATTGTGTATGGCACCATTTGCAAAAAATGCCGGTACTGCTTCGGCATTGCTGGGCTTTATACAAATTGGTATTGGAGGATTGATTTCAGGTTGTGTGAGCCTGCTGCCTTTTGGTGCTGTTACGGCAATGGCTTTTATAATGGCTGTGAC
>ENA-UOWO01005869-UOWO01005869.1-activated-sludge-metagenome-genome-assembly--contig:-NODE-5869-length-12802-cov-4.949086_pt1 | contig 12802 bp, 2 predicted proteins | sample MGYA00238148_ERZ761564 | MGnify/ENA primary metagenome ERZ761564 (study PRJEB28885, sample SAMN05720194) | activated sludge metagenome | isolation source: Anaerobic digester | place: USA...
AAAATTACTAGTACAGGACCAATATATAATAATAATTTCCTTTTTGGAAAAGATACTATTAATAGATGGAGAACTGGTGTATTAACTGGAACCGCCTTAACAGATATTGCTGCTCAACAAGCACAAGGCTGGACAGCACTTGGATTTAAGATAGCAACAGGATATTTAAATGCTCAATTACATTATGGAGTAAATGGAACAGCAGTAACTTATCCTTATTTATTAATTGATTATACAAGTACAATTTGTGCAGCAGCGCCAACGGCAGGTAATGCAACCGCTTCAGTTGCGTCGGCTTGTGCTTTGCCATTTACTTTGGACTTAACAGGAAACACAATAGATTCAGGTTTAACATACCAATGGCAATCATCACCAGCAGGTTTAGGAACATGGACTAATTTAGGTAGTGTACAAAATTCCCCAGCATTGAGCACAACCCAAACAGCTGCAACCGATTATCAATGTATTGTAACATGCACTGGTGCTGGTTTATCATCAACCTCTGCTTTAGTTGCCGTTGCTCAATCGGCCTTTGCAACTTGTTACTGCACACCATCTGGTTCGGGTACCACTGCATCAACATGGTTTATTACAGGGTTTAGTACAACATTGGCCTCACCTAATATCAGTAATTTAGGTACAGCATATAGCCCAGGTGGATATAGTTTACACACCACTACATTTGCTTCAGCAGTACCTGGTACCTCATTCAATTTTAATATGACTTTTGCGGGTGGTAGTCAAAATATTGGAATGTGGATTGATTGGAATCAAGATGGTGATTTTAATGACGCCTCTGAAAACCCAATTTTAATAACAGTTGCTATTACAACAGGATCTTTATCAGGCTCAATTGCCGTCCCATTGACAGCAATACCTGGCGATACTAAATTAAGAATAAGAAATATATCAATTGGAACAGCACAAAATTGTGGTGCATTTGCAAATAGTGAAACCGAAGATTATACGTTTAATGTAATTGGTGGATGCACTACAGCAGGAACAGCAAGTTTGGTAGTGAATGGGGATACAATTTGTCCGCTTACTACAAAACTAATGACAGCAACTGTTTCTCCTTATCAATTAGGTGTAACTTATCAATGGAAAGAAAGTATGACTTCTGGTGGGCCTTATACTGATATTCCTGGTGCCACCAATACAACCTATACAACCATTCCTCTACCAGCTGGTACATACTATTATGTTTTTGAAAGAACTTGCGCAGGTTGCGGACCTTGTTCAGTTTTATCAAACGAACATTCCATTTTATCACAAGATGTGGTTGCGCCAACTGGTTTCAATAGTGCACAATGCGCACCTGGTGTAGCAACAGCTTATGTAACATCTAATAATCCAGTTATTGGAACAGGTAATTTTAATTGGTATGCAACCCCAACATCGGCTAGTCCTTTACAAGCAAGACCATATGGTCCATTGCAACCATGTTATTTTAATGATTTTAGTTCAGCAACACTCCCAAGTGGAACAACACTTCAAACTACTGCATCTATAACTGGTGGCGTTTTACAATTATTCACACCTTCTACAAATAATGTGTATGGCGCAATTCAAGTCAATGGATGTAATTATAATTCGGATAAATATCAAGTTGATTTTGATTTTAATACAGTAGGTACACCAACAAATATGGCAGATGGATTTAGTTATAATTTTTGTGATAATGGATTAATCACAAATGAAGCTACTGCCCTAACAGCCGAAAACGGAACGGGTGGAAGATTACATCTATGTTTTGTAGCATATCCAAGTGGAGGCAGTCCAGCTGGTATCTATTTATATTATGGAACTTCAATTAACGAAGTAACGCCTATCTCAACTCTTGGTGGTGGTTTAGGATATTCTCCAGAAGTAAGTTGGAGAGGCGTTTCAGGGAATCATGTTACTTTAAATATTGATAGCTTAGGAAAAGTAACAGTACTACTCACAACACCTTCATTAGGAACAGTCACTTTATTTAATAATTTAGCTTTACCAGCTTCTGCTGCATATGCTACTGCAAACAGATCGAATTGGAAACATATTTGGAAAGGAAGAACAGGCGCGATTAATATGGGTGTTTCATTAGACAATATTCAAATTCAACAATCAACTTTAATAACAGGATCACCAACTTACTTAGCGCCAGTTTCAACTACTACAACATTTTATGTGGCTGAATTAGGAACGAATGGATGTTTAAGTCCTCGCACACCAGTTACAGTAACTGTAAATACACCGCCAACGATCACAGCCTCTGCAACACCAAATGATTCAGTTTGTACAGGTGCGCCGGTAACGCTATCTGGTTCAGGCGCTACAACCTATTTATGGAATGGTAATTCCACCACAGTTGATGGAGATACTACATTTAGTAATGCCGTTGCGGGTATTTATACAATAACAGGAACAGATGCAAATAGTTGCACAAATACGGCAACCATTCTTGTATATCTACATCCTGTTTTAAGTGGTTCGGCAACAGCAACACCAAGTTCAATTTGCTTAGGTGATTCGAGTGTATTAGACGCCACAGCCACTCCAATTTGTACTGGACTTTATAGCCCAAATTTTGGTGATTATTATACGCCAACATTGTGGACCTTCGATAATTTAAATACCAATGGGACCTTTGATTTTACAGGTGCACCAGCCAATGTTAGCTTATCAACAGGAACAGCAGGAGCATCCACAGGCGGATTAACCTCTTTTTCAAGGGTGATTACTTGTGCTGGAAATATTACATTTAACTGGTCATTTATGCATCCACTTGATGCCTATGCCGATTTACCTCGTTATTCAATTAATGGAGGTACTTTACAAGATTTTCCAACCTATAATATTGGTGCTTTTGCCACCACTCAAACTGGTAGTATGAGTATTCCAGTATTGGCCGGAGATTCATTAAGTATTATTGTTGAAACAATTGATAATGATGGATTTGCTGGTATGCTAACGATTACAAATTTTGTAGCCCCATCACCAAAAATTAATGGTTTAATAAGCTTCTTCGATCAACCAGCTGGTGGAACAAATTTAGGCACACCGCCTTTAACAGTTACACCAACAAGCACGGGATCAGTAACCTATTATGCAGAAATTACTTCAAGCACAACTGGTTGCCCTAATTTAAATAGAGAACCAGTTACCTTACAAGTAAATGCATTACCAACAGCAACTGTAACAGGTGGTGGAACAGTTTGTGCTGGAGCAACATTACCAGATATAAGCATTGCATTCACTGGAATAGCACCATGGACTTTTACTTTAGATGATGGTACTGCAACAACAAATATTACAACAAGCACAAACCCATATATCATTTCAAATGCTGCAGCTGGCACTTATTCAGTAAGCAATTTCGCAGATATAAATTGTACAGGAACAAGCAGTGGCACAGCAAGCGTAATCGTGAATGCATTACCAACCGCAATTGTAAGTGGTGGTGGAACAGTTTGCGCTGGAGCCACTTTGCCAGATGTGAATATTGATTTAACGGGCGCATCGCCTTGGACAATCACTTATACTGATGGCACAACACCTGTAACTGTCAATAATATTTTAACCTCTCCTTATATTATTAGTGGCGCAGCTGCAGGAAACTATTCAGTAACAAGTGTAAATGATAATAATTGTATAGGCACATCTTCAGGAAATGCAAATGTGGTAATAAATGCATTACCAGCAGTTTCAGCATCGGCGTCCACAACCAATACATGTAATAATACAACGGTTACATTGAATGGAGCAAATGCATTATCCTACGTTTGGAGTAATGGTGTTAACGACGGTTTGCCATTTGTAATTAATACAACCACAACCTATACTGTTACAGGAACAGATGCAAATACATGTTCATCAGCAACTACTATTACTGTAAATGTGGTTTCTGCAAGTTCAGATTTGAGTAATGCAACCTTGGCAAACGCAAGTTCAACACCAGGTAATAATTCTGGTACTGACAACCAATTGGCAAGTAGTTTAATCAGCTATTATTCTGGCGCTTGTAATTTAATTGCAAGTATCAATAGTACATTGGCACTTGGCACAACAACATCTACTGTTAATGTAGATGCTACAATTGCTACACATAATGGTCAGCCATTTGTTGCTCGTTGGTTTCAAATAACACCAACAGTTAATACAGGTGCTTCTGTTATCTTCTATCTTACACAAGATGATTTCGATGATTATAATACCTATGCAATTGCAAATTCATGGCCTCTTTTACCGACAGGTCCTTCTGATGCATCTGGAATTGCTAATTTAAGAATCACTAAAAATGACAATACTGGTTTAGGTAATAACCCAGTTGTATTAACTCCAAATAGTGTTACTTGGAATGCAAGTACAAATTATTGGTCTGTTGAAGTAACAGTGCCAGGGTTTAGTCAATTCCGTTTCCATGCCTCAAACCCATTAGGGTCAGCATTATCTGTTGATATCAAAAGCTTCACAGGTAGAAAGGAATTGAGCTATGATGTTTTATCATGGACAACCTCAACTGAGCAAAATAATGATTTCTTTAATTTGCAACATAGTACAAATGGGACTCAATTTACAACCATTGAAAAAGTAAATACGAAAGCACAAGGTGGCAATAGTGCGTCACCGATCAGCTACGAAAGTCTTCATTTAAATCCTGTATTAGGACATAATTATTATCGACTTGAGCAAGTTGATATTAATGGAAAAAAATCAATCAATGCTAAAATAATTGATTTGATTTGGTCTGAAAATGGAAGTTCAGTGAATATTTATCCGAATCCTGCACGCGAATTTTTAAACATTGATCTAACTTCAAATCAAGCATCTAATACACTTGTAAAAATTATGGACATGAGTGGACGAATTGTAAAACAAGTTGAAGCCAAAACTCAAAAAGGAATCAATAATCTTAGCATTAGTTTAAAAGAATTGTCGAGCGGTGTATATACTATTCAAATTCTTGAAAATGGTAAAATCAGCTTTATCGAAAGAGTTAGAAAGGATTAATTTTTAATACTATAATTTAATTTAATATCTAAGTGCCCTATTTTTAAGTTGAATAGGGCACTTTTTTAAGTTAATTTTTTTCGTCATAAATAACTACAAATAATAAGAGTTTATTCTACAAAGAAATGATTGAACCAAGCTAAATTTGCAATAGAATTAAGCGTTAGGAAAGACATTTGTTAGACTAAGTGAAGTAGGTTTTTATATAATAATATACATCTTCATATATTTTCTGTAATAGTTAAAAGTTATAGATTGATGGATGAATGTATTGTGCAAAGTTTGTGATTGTGTTTTGTTTAATAATTCAAAGTATGAGGTAGTCGTGCTATGTACTATTTTATATCAAGAATTCAAAAGGGTTGTCTCAAAAGGGCAACCTTTTTTTGATTCAACCCAGATTTTGCACTTGGAAATAGAATTTCAACAACAAAATTTCGCTTCACTATATGAAAAGGCTTATAGCATTTACAGAAATCAATCTTTTTTAACAGCAAATGTTTGATAAAGGTTATTCAACTGAATAATATTTTCAATTTCTAATTTTTGAAACGCTCTTTTTTTATAGGTTGCTGCCGTATTAGGCATAATTGACATTTTTTCAGAAATTGATTTAATGCTTTCGCATTCCTTTAAATATTCAACAATAATAAGTTCTTGTGATGATAGTAAATCAAAAGGATTCGGTTTAGAAATTGAAGAGTTGGCGGTATTATTTAAAACCAAGGGTAATAATTCTGGACTTATATAAAACTCATCATTTAAAAATTTAGTAAGCCCCAAGGTTAACTCAGCTTCATTCGCTTTTTTATTAATAAAACCATGAACACCAATATTAAAAAGACGTTTAGCATAAACCTCACCAGGCAAACTTGAATAGACAAAAAGATTGGTTTCAGGATAAAGCTTTAACGTGTTTTCAATAGAAGCAAATGAAAAACCATCAACTAAATTTAAATCAACAATACAATACGCTGGCTGCTTCTGATTTAAAAGCTTCATGTATCCATGGCATGAATCAGTAACAAGGAATTCAATGTCAGAATATAAGGTTTTGATAATTTGTTGAATACCCTTTACTACCAAAGGATGATCTTCTGCTATTAAAATTGTTTTTGTATTCATGTTAACCATTTAAATATACATTTTAATCTCGAAAAATAAAGGGTGACGCATTTATTAAGGGTCGTCGACATAGATAGCATTTCATTATTTTGCTATTATCTAAACTTGATGCATACTTGGTACACAATATTTCGTTCAATTAGAATTCGTATTAGAAGACCAAATTACTTTTCTTGATTGAAATTGTTGCAATAGTACCTTTAATATTTTTATTTTGTGTAAAAATTAATTCACCATCAATTAATGCCAATAATTGGTTTGTAATTTTAATACCAATACCATAACCACCTAATGATTGATGCATTGAATGGTTACTGTAGTCGTTATTTTTAGCCATAATTAATGATAGCATTTCTTCACTAATTCCAATACCTGTGTCAGTAACTATTATTGAATAATGTGTAATGGTTTCAACAAAGCTAATTTCAATACTACCCTCTTGAATATAATTAATTGCATTGCCAAGTAAATTTTGAATCGCCATAGAACAAATAAATTGATCACTTCGCAAGACGCAATTCAAATCAATTAAATTATGAACCCGAATATCTTTCTTTTTAATAGCAAGCTCGAATAAACTAATTTTTTCATCAACTACTTTATGCAAATTAAATTCTGAAAACCTTGGTTGAATTTTAGATTGGTTGGTATGTTTAATCCAAGCAACAATATTATCTAATAGGTTTTCAAGATTATTTGTCGAAATTTTTAGATCAACCAAATCAGACTCAGTTAATGACTCTTTATTTATTGGATGAAGTGAACTACCTAAAAAATAATTGATATGTCGCAAAGGTGAGGCGATATCATGCGACAATAAAAAGAGAAGTGTACTTTTTAATTCATTTTCCTTTTTTAATTCATTTTCAGATTCCGAAATAAGGGTATTTTGTTTTTCAAGCAATTGTATAGCTTCCCTTAATTCAGTGGTTTTTGAATCAACTAAAAGTTCTAATTTTCTTTTCTTTTTGCTAACAACCAAAACTGAAATTCTATTGATTGCATAGATGCATGCAGCTAAAATGAGAAGAGCTAACCACCAAAACCATTTATGCTCATAAAACAATTTGGGGACCTCAATTTTGATACTCATTTCTTGAAAATCTCTGGAAGCAATGCCATTTCGTTTACGAACTTTTAATATATGTTGTCCACCTGAAAGATTTTGAAATTCAAGGGGCGCATTATTTTCTAATATTAATTTCCATGATGAATGTTCATCCTTTCCATCTAGTTTATATTCGAGTTGCAAATTATTATCATCCGTCCAATTGGGAGATGAGAAATAGATACTTAACTTAAACCGATGTGTTTCTGTATTAATTAGATTTGAGTTCTTTGTGTTGACTTCGATATCATTTAAAACTATTTTATCAATAAAGATCGCTGAATTGTTTTGTCCAGAGGGCATTTCGTTGGGCTTAAACCAAACTAAACCTTTCATAGTTGGAAACGACCATGTTGAATGGTTAATAGCAATTGCACTCGGAAAACAACCGCCATTAAATTCATTGGTCATAAAACCGTCATCATAACTATATCTATAATAATATGGATTAAAATCCTGCTTACCAGAAATGTAATCGTTTAACTCATGAAGAGAGACCTTGTAAAGTCCATTATTACTACTCATCCAAATGATATGTTGCCGATCTTCCATAAAGGTATGAGTAGATTTTAAATTTTCATTTTTATCTATCGGAATTGGATATGCTTGGTTATTTTTTATATGATAAATACCATTTCCATAAGTTCCTGCTAATATCAACCCATTTGATGCCTTAAATAATGCACGAACAATTCGATTACTTAAACAATAATAATTTAAACGATTAGTATATACATTCAACTGATAAATACCAATATGAGTACCGATTAAAATAATTGAATCTGATACTTTCAGCATACAATAGGGCTGTATAATATTCTCAGGAAAATCATTTGTCTTTGATATTCCACTATCTATTTTACAAGTGAATATAGAAAAGGCAGTTCCAAAATAAAATGAGGCGTCATCTTTTCGATGAAGACAAAATATTTTTTTTTTCTGAACGATGGTCGATTGCTCTGATTTAGAAACTCTATTTGTTTTATGATCAATACAAAAGAGGGTATCTCTTTTTGCAAACCAACAATTCAAGTCCTTGTCTCGATACATTGAGTTCTGTTCATAGCTATATTCATCTTCTTTTTCAATTTTATTAAAATTTGACTCGCCAATTATTTGTAGCGGATTGCCTGAGTAAATTGAGTTGGAATCGGCGGTTGGGCATTGAGCATAAAATACATCATTTGATGAATTAGAATGATGTATTTTAAAGAGCCGTTTATGATATATATACACACCATTGGAAGTCGTTCCAATAACGATATCTTGATTTTTTTTGTTTTGAGTAATATTTTCTATGTCTAATTCAGGCAGCCCGGTTAATTTAATTTGGTATTTAACTTCTTTGTTTTTGATTTGAATTTCACATAATAAATGATTCCCTACCCAATAAGCATCCCCCATTTTGGCATTCCAAATAAGTTTTCCATCTGAAAATAAAGGAGTATTAGATTTTAATTTTTCAACTCGATTATTCTCTATATCAATCCAATAAAAATCACCACTATTATTGTAAAAGTAAAGTTCATCGTTTTGAGTAAAGAAGAAATTTTTAGAAGGTACGGAAATTGATATTTTTTTGATCAATTTTAAACTCTGTGAATAGATGAGAAAACCATCACGATTTTTTTGAGCGACCATTTTCTTTTTATCAAGCAAGTAAAATGAAGATTGTGAACCTCGATATAAATTTTCAGGTACAATCGTTTTACAAATGGCATTAAATTGAGCAAGACTATCAATTGTAAATAAATGATAAATACTTAATCCGATATTAGGTATTTTTTCAAGAAAACGAATGGTTACATTTGGGGCTTTTTCATTTATTTCAAACAAATCATGATTGCCGGTAATACAGTATAGTTTGCCATTTTTAGAGGGTAAAAACTGTGAAATTCTATTCGTTGTTAGTGATGAATTATTAGTAGTATAAATTTTTGCCGACTTGCCATTATAGCAAACCAATCCATCTTCAGTAGCTAGCCACATAAATCCAGATTCACTAAAAATGAGATCTCGAATCGAATTTTGTGCTAGTCCATTTTGGTTATTTAAATGAGTCTGAAGAAAATATTCAGATTCTTGAGCACGCAGATCTTGCCAAAAAAAACAAAATAAAAAAACAAGATTAATAGAGTGAAAATATCTCATCAGAAAACAAATGTAGGTAATACACTACAACTATTTGAATAGATCCACTACATTTTGAAAAGCAGAAGCAATAACTATATGAATTATATTTGTTGGCTAATCTGATGTATTTAAGAAAGTTGTAATTTTTTTTATTACATATTCGATAACATTCAGATTTATATAAAAGTTCATGATGGGGATTATGAGCGAATAAACACTATAACAAGAAACACTACAATAATTTGACACAACAATTTTCTTACACTAATAAACAAAACATGAACATGAAACATTTTCACCCGTTTTTTCAATGCACATCAAGATTGGCAAGGCCATTTCTCTTGATTTTATTTGTATTTTTAGGAGGCATGGCTTATGCCCAACCCGGAACACCGTCTTTTTATGATGCAGTTCCAACTACATCTACGAATACCTTTCCTTTTGCAAGTGCAACCAATAAGGTAGTGTGGGTTCATCCTCCAGGATCGTTTACCACTACAGGTACCGGGGCTGGTGTAGCCGTTGGCACTGGTAATAATATTACAAAAATCTATATTCGAATGGTTGGAGCGAATCCTTCACAAGTTTATACAGGTTTTGAGATTTCGATGACGCAAACAGGTGCTACAACGAATACATTTACGGCTGGTGCTGGTCAACCATTTTTAACAGGGATGACACAAGTTTATTATAATAACGCCTTCCAATTTACAGGAATTACAGCAAACTCATGGTATGGTATTACTTTACAAACACCTTTTACTTATGATCCAACTCAATCACTTTATATTGAATGTAAATCAAATACCACTGGTTCAACTAACACAGTAAACAGTATAACAACAACAGGAATAAACGCTCGCATTTACGGCACATTTGCTGCCACAACAGGTACAGGAGGTACTGGATTAACGCCATTGGGAATTGATGTGATTCCTAATTCTCCATGTATTGATCCACCGACACCTGGTATTGCAAATACATCAGCCTCTTTTGTTTGTAGCGGCGCACCAGCTAATTTAAGTTTAACTGGACAAAGTAATGGATCGGGACAAACCTATCAATGGGAAAGTTCAACTACATCAGGAGGAACTTTTACACCAATAGGCGTTTCATCAGCTTCATCAGCGTTATCAATTAATCCAACGGCTCCTTTATATTATAGATGTCAAGTTACTTGTGGTGCTTCAACACTTCCATCAACAGAAGTTTTTGTAGATGTGCCAGCACTTTTCCCATCGGGTACCTATACAATTGATAATACGCTTTCAACAGGTGGTGGTAATTTTGCTTCATTTGCTGAGGCAGTAAGTGCAATTTCTTGTGGTATTGCAGGCCCTGTGGTTTTTGATGTAGCGTCAGGAACTGGTCCATACAACGAGCAAGTCACAATTCCTCAAATTGGTGGTGCTTCTGCTACTAACACAATCACATTTAATGGATACAATGAGACACTTACTTTTAATTCTTCAGCAATTCCTTATCATACTTTTGGTTTAAATGGTGCCGATTATATTCGTGTGAATAATTTAAATATAGTAGGTACTGGAGCAAATGCTTTAGTAGGCCATTTATGGAATAACGCTGATAATAATATTTTCACTAACTGTACATTTACTGCTCCTGCAAATGGAACATCAACCACACAAGTACCTTTCTCTTGCAGTGGTTCTGAAACGAGTGCAACGACATCAGGACTATCAGGAAGTAATAATGAATTGAACGGATGTACAATGAATAGCGGTTATTATAATACTTGTTTTGTTGGAAATAGTGCAGCTGGTTTAGCTTCAACAGGTAATAAAGTAATTAATTGCAATCTCCTTGACCAATATTTTTACGCATCGTATAATTTATATCAAAATGGTTTAGTTGTTTCAGGATGTACTTTTGAACGACCAACAAGAACTGTATTAAGCACTTATTATGGCGTTTATATAAGTACAGGAAATACCAATGTTCTTGTTGAGAAAAACAGATTCAGAAATACGTGGGCAACTACGCCAACAAGCACTGGATCAAATTATTGTATTTATCAAATTACTGCATCAACCGCAGGTAATGAAAATAGAATTGAAAACAATTTGATTTCAGATATTAATTTTAACGGAACGATTTATGGCATTTATTTATCGAATTATTCAAAATGCTATCATAATACCATTTCATTAGACCAAACATCTGCTACTGGAACCACTACCACTTATGCCATTTATGTACCTAGTACAAGTGCTGTAGGAAATGATATCCAAAATAATAATATTAGTATAACTCGAGGTGGAACTGGTATTAAATATGCACTTTATTATGCCAATGCAAGCATCATCAGTAATTACAATAATTTATATGTAAACTCATCGGCAGGTACCAACTGTGTTGGTTTCTTTTCAACTGGCTTTGCAACCTTGGCTGCATGGCAAGGTGCTAATTTAGGACTTTGGGATCAACAAAGTGTAAGTGTTATTCCAAATTATGCGGCACCACTAAGTTATAATTACAAGCCTTCAAATGGCTTAATGGATAATTTAGGAAACACTACCTTAGGTATTACAACAGATATTACAGGTGCAACAAGATCAGCAACACCAGATATGGGTTGTTACGAATTTGCGCCACCCGTATTAGATGCAGCTATTTCTTGGGTCGCTCCAGTAGGACCGTTTAGTGCTGGTTTACAAACCATCACAGTTAATATTTCTAATACTGCCATTAATACCATTACAGATCTTACATTAAGCTATACCGATGGGGGTACTCCTATAACTGAATCTTTTTCTGGATTGGCTATTGGTTCTGGAACAAGTCAAAATATTAGCTTTACCACACAATATAATATTGCAGCCAATGGAACACTTCAAGCTTCAATCGTAAGTGTCAATAGTGGTCCAGATGATAATCTTGCCAATGACAATACATTGGTACAAACAATATGTTTAGCTTTCCCTGGAGGTACCTATACCATTGATAAGAACTTGCCAACTGGAGGAGGAAATTATAATTCTTTTGCAGATGCAATTGCTACATTAAGTTGTGGTATTGCTGGTCCGGTTGTATTTGATGTTGTTACAGGCTCTGGTCCTTATAATGAGCAAGTAAGTATTGGTCAAATAGTAGGATCTTCATCCGTGAATACCCTAACCTTCAATGGTAATGGTAATACTTTATCGTTTGGAGCAACTTTAAGCGGCGCACCTCATACCTTCATGTTAAACGGTACCGACTATGTTCGAGTAAATAATATGATCATGGAAGGCACAGGAACCACGTATGCGTTGGTTTGTCATTTATGGAATGATGCTGATAATAATATGTTTACAAATTGTACTTTCAACGCACCAGCAAATGGAACAAGTACAACACAAGTACCATTCTCAATCAGTGGTTCATTAACATCTGCTACAACTTCAGGCTCAAGCGGAAGCAATAATATTGTAGATGGTTGTA
>ENA-UOWO01005878-UOWO01005878.1-activated-sludge-metagenome-genome-assembly--contig:-NODE-5878-length-12782-cov-5.738037_pt1 | contig 12782 bp, 11 predicted proteins | sample MGYA00238148_ERZ761564 | MGnify/ENA primary metagenome ERZ761564 (study PRJEB28885, sample SAMN05720194) | activated sludge metagenome | isolation source: Anaerobic digester | place: USA...
TTTGCTGCCCTTGATTATCGTTTGACCTTGGTTGTGCTTATATCGGTATTGATAATGCTGTCTCTTACCAGATATTTATTAGCAAGGAACATTAAAGCTAGAAGATATTTCAATAAGGTGGAAGATGATATATCAGGCATCATTGCTGATAATCTTATTAACTTCGAAACAGTCAAATTCTTTGCTAAAGAAAAATTTGAACATAATAGATTAATAGATAAATTCAAAGAGTGGTATAGAAGAGTTTGGTCCTACACTTATTCCTTCAGAGAGATAGAGGTAGTGACTAGTACTTTAATAATCATTTCTATGGCAGTGATATTTGTGATCTGCTTGGATTTAATGCAGAAGGGAATATTCAATAATGGAGAGTTCATCCTGGTTATTACTTTTACAGTTAGGTTCTATCCCCAGATGTACAATCTGATATTCAGGCTAAGAGAGATAGCCAAGAATCACACAGATCTTGAAAAGTATCTAAATGTACTTGATCTTAAGCCTGATGTCCAAGATAAACATAATGCCAGCGAGCTTGGTAATGTGGTCGGCAGAATTGAATTCAAAGATATTGAATTTGCCTACAAACAGGGAAATGATATTATCAAAGGCTTGAATTTAAAGATAGAACCTAATCAATCAGTGGCTTTGGTTGGGACTTCTGGAGCAGGTAAATCTACTCTAGTGAAGTTGTTATTAAGATTTTACGATATTCAAAAGGGCAGTATATTAGTTGATGGCATAGACATCAACGATGTTACCAAATCATCTTTAAGAGCACAGATCGGTTTAGTTCCTCAGGAACCGGTCTTATTTAACGATACTATTGGATACAATATTGCCTATCCCAATCCCAATGTGTCTAAACAAAGAATAATAGAAGCCGCTAGATTAGCTAATCTCAATGACTTTATTGAAAAACTACCTGATAAGTATGAGACAGAAGTGGGTGAAAGAGGTATTAAATTATCTGGAGGACAAAAACAAAGGTTGGCTATCGCTAGGGTCTTCTTAGCTGATACTCCGGTTGTGGTTTTTGATGAAGCTACTTCTCAACTGGATTCTTTTTCAGAAAAATTGATCCAGGATGCATTCTGGAGAATAGCTAAGAATAAAACAACGATCATAATTGCTCATAGGCTGTCAACAGTTATGAGAGCAGATAGGATAATTGTGATCGATAAAGGACTAATTGCTGAAGAAGGAACACATCAGGAATTAACAAAAAAGAAGGGAGGTCTTTACAAGAGTTTATGGGATATGCAAAGAGGAGGCCTGCTTGTCGAATAGAACTATTTATTTCCTGTTATAAATTCCAGACAGGCTTCATACTCTGCTGTTAATGTCCATCCACATTTCCCATCATCCTGGACTTCACATAAAGCGTCATTGAAACATTGATATTCGTCTTTCCACTCACATGTAGTCACAATTTCATTAGTGCCATTTTCCACACAGAGCTGACCACTACAGCCACCCTGAACACATTGGATCCCGGCACTATTATCTATTCTAGGATCACTATTTTGATCATTCCCCACAATCAAGATCACAATGATCGCAATCATTAGTATAAAGATCAGGATTGGGAGAATGACAAGTAGTTTATTTTTATCCATATTTAAAATCATTAACTCTCAAATTATTCTATCATTAAAGATGCTTCTTATTATATATGCAAATACCCTGGCTAAATATGATTATGTTTATTATATCAATTTCTTAATATATTTCTTCAATGCGTACTTTTTTATGAGCCATCTTTGTTAAGTAATAGGAGGCTAGCATGGTTGCCGCCGGAACAGCCAGAATCAAGCCGATACTGCCAACAAGAGTCTTAACGATCTCGGTTGCCAGCATTTCAAAACTTATTAATTCAGCAGCAGGAAGCGGATTATTAATGAATAGTAATAATAGTGGAAGTGAGGAGCCGGCGTAAACAAGTACCAAAGTATTTATCATTGAGGCTATATGATCTTTCCCAACATTCATACCTTTGCTATAGAGATCTCTAATTTTTAAATCTGGATTAAGAGCATGCAGTTCGAACACAATTGAGATCTGAGATACGGTTATATCATCAAGTATTCCCAAGGAGCTAATTATCATGCCCGCTAATAGTAAATTGCGCATATCAAAATTAGCGATCTGGTTTTTTAATAGATAGGATTCATCACTTGTATAACCCTGCAGATTGGTAAGATCGATAAAGATATTAGCAAGGATACCAGTTAGGATCATACAAGATAGAGTAGCAATAATGGCAATGGTGGTTTTAGTATTGAATCCATGAGACAAATAAAAGATGACAGGTAATAATATTAAGCTCGATAGGATCACGGAAACTAAAGGGTCTTTGCCTGATACAAGCATTGGTAAGAGTATTGTGAAGATTATAATAAATGAGAATACTAGACTTAATAAAGAATAAATCCCCTTTTTCCTGGCAATTATTATAGCCAGGACAGAGAAGGCCAAAGCAATAAACAAAAGGGGCCCGGAACGATTTGTTTCGGAAATTCGATAGGTTACATTCCCTGTAATATCTTTAAAGCCTTTGATGATCACATTATCCCCCTTCTTATATCTGGTATTGCGGATATCAAACTGATCTCCGTTATTAACTTCGATCAGGTCATCTTTGGCATTATCAATTTTAACTTTCAAAACCTGTATATACATTTCCTGGTTAGTTACTTCATCAATGATTTTTTCTTCTGAAACTATTTCACTGACTACGCCAAAATGAGTTATTTCCTCAACAGGATCATTTGGTATCTCCTCAGCGGAGATCAAATTAAATGAAGTAAATATAAATAGGGAAATTAATACAAAGATCTTTTTCATTAGTTTTGATTTTATGTTGTAAATTATCCGGGAAAAACCATAATTATTCAAATCTTCAAAAATTCAGGAATAGTTAAAGTTAATTCATTAATATTCCTGCATCAGCTTATTTAATCGGATGGATCTAATTATATTAATTTTGATAACTATTCCAATTCTCAAAATTTTTAAAGGGTTCCTTAAGGGAATTAGGCATTACAAGCCGGTTATTATTTTGATTTTAATTTATATATTTAAACCCCTGTCTGTTAAGGCCGCAGGAAGTGTTATCACCTTCACTAGCCTTGATGAGTTACTTTGGAGCATAGTAGTAACAATACAACACTATACACTTCCAATAATGAGCATAGCCTTAGTGTTCTTAGGAATAAAACTTGTGGCAAGCGGGGATGATACTGCCACTAAAGATCTTGTTAAGAATTGGATGCTTAGAATCTTAATTGGAGGAGTTTTTATTTTTGGTGCAGCTATGCTTGCTGATCTAATCAAATTAGCGGTCGGAGGATGAAGAAATTATTAATAATTTTGATGTTATTTTCCCTTAGCACAAATCCTATTCGAGCCCAAGAAGGGAATGTGGGAGAAGGGAATTTCTATTTAGAGCAAATTAAGACCAGTCTCAATTCGATCTCAGGAGTTTTTGATAACTTTATAACGTTAACTCCAGATCCAACAGGTTTATCAACCTGTGTTTTGGAAGCTGATCTGAAGTGTAGCCTTGGTGATGGAGCAAGAGCATACTTCGACTTACCGACAAAAAGTGCAGTGTTGCCTTCAACTCATATCATTTCCGATAAACTTTTAATTCTAATAATTCCAATGGGGGTCATAATGATCAGTTTAGAAGCCTATGAGCTGATAGTGAACAGGCAAATGCAAAGGGGTTCTAATATTTTAAAAAAGATAATCTTAGTATTAGTTCTATTGATCATAACGCCCTATCTGTTGAGTATTTCAATTTTGGTCATTAATTTTTTAAGTCATGCTTTACTTGAAAATAGCTCATTAACATCATTTATCTCACATTTTGCTGATCAGCTTGAGAATTCTCCTTCCCAAAATATATTCGAGGCATTTTTTAGAGATATACTGCAAGCTCTTGATCCGGGTGGGGCCAATCCTTTCAGCTATATTTCGGCTCTCCCTGTGATGATACCCTTAACTTTGATATTCATTTTACTTTTATTTATCAGTTTTCAATTCATAATCAGATTTTTAGCACTATATTTTCTTTCAGCACTTTATCCTATTGTAATAATTGCTTCCTTATATGAAAGGAGCGCGAATTTACTTAAGAATTATTTAAAGATATGGTTGACTTTCCTTGTACAACAGCCAGTATTCATTTTAGGTTTTGTTTTAGTTAAAGATGTATTATTCTCAATTTTTGATAAAGGCATCAGCTTTGAAGCTTTGATAATATTTGTTGGAATGCTGATCTTTTTGGCAAGTATTAATCTTTTTGTCTCCAGAATTTGGGGAGATACTTACGCTGTTGTTGCCCAAAATATTTCTTCTGCAGTGGCCACACAGGCGATCAAATCTAATCTGATAGATAAGCCTTTACAGCTTGGTAGCGCCTTATTCTCTAAGCGCTTAGCCCCCCAAAACGTTAATGAATTATTAAAGGAGAAAGGTAAAGATATATCTAAGGAACAAGATAAACAAAATCGTCAGGGAAAAATTCAATCCTTACTATTTAATGATCTAAGTAGTAGAGGCTATTTAGTCAAAGATCTTAATGACGGTCGTTTATCCGTATCAGGGCAGTTTTATGCCCCTAAGGATCAAAAAGGCAGTGTTTCCAAATTATATACCGGATTGAAAGACGCCCAGGCTGATGGTGTAGCTTCCAGTGAATTACACCATTTATCTATTAAAGACTTAAAAATTCAGGATCCTTCAAACTATAAAGCTGTTAGAAGCTACAATGCCGGTCTTAAGTCTTATGCAGCTGAAAATAGTGGGCATTTGCCTAGAAGTGGAATTAGCTATAAAAGCTCAGATAACAAAATAATTCGTAATATGGAATATGCCCAACCAATGAATCTGGAGAAAGGTGTTCAAGCTATTGCCACTAAGTCAGATACTTTGCATGGTGATAAATCTATGCGTTCTGACAATATCTTAAAAATCCATACTTATAATATTACTTTACCTAATAAGAATGAAAACCAGCCTTAATTACAAATGTAATTTAGATCAGAATGTATTACGGCAAGTGATATTCACTGACAGGAATCTATTGATTGGTCTTATTATTGGATCCAATTTGTTTTTATTTCTATTTTTTAATGATATTCAACCTAATACTAAAATCCTTATTCATTTTTCAAATTCATTAGCGCTTATCTTACTAAGCACTAGTAGATTAGATGGAATTTATCTTCCTTACTTATTGCCCAAGATTATTACTTTTCTTCTATCTAATAAAAAGAGAAGGGATATATGAGACTAATAATTGAGGATGAAGAAATGCCGATTAAAGTCAACGGTAAAGAGATTGCAGTGTTTGAACTATTAAGTATTGATATGTTCTCAAGATCAGAAATGGAAACTGAAAGTATATTGAAAATGTGGCAAGAATTCTTTCATTCTCTAAATGATTTAAGAATGCAAATAATTGTACACAGTCGCATCTTAAACTTTAAAGATATTGAGAAACATTTGAATCTTGTTAAGGCAAATAATCCCAGCCTTAATAGATATATTGAGGACTTAAGTAATTTAGTAAACCGAAACGAAATCCCTTTTAAGCAGTATTTTTTGGTTTTTTCCCCTATAAATGATGGGAATAGGATCCTTTTAAATAATTTAAGATCTAAGCTTAATCATATTGGATTTGGGTTGATCTCAATTGAGAAGAAGCAACTAATAAACATTTCTAAGGCTCTCTTTAATGAATAATTTATTAAAAATATTAAATAATTATTTTTTAGATCTGGAAAAAACAGGAGAAAACATCGCCTCATTTGTAGCTAAGAAAACTAAATCCAAAACTATTATTAATCAAAATAATTTGTTTGAGTCTCTTGAAATAAGGAGCAGGTATTTAATTGTAAATGACACATATCATAGGATCCTATTCTTTTCGCGATTTCCAGCTGTTATTAACCCTGAACATATATATAGATTAATAAACAGTCTATCCCGGCTGGATTTAGCAATTCATATCAATAAATGGGATAGATCTGAGGCAATAAGAAGAATTAAGCTTCGCAGATCCGTCTTAGAAAGTGATAGTAATATGAGGGCTATTAAGGGTAAAAAGAGCGATGAATATGTTAATAAAGAGCTCCTTCATCTTGAGACTATGCTAGGACGAATTATTAATAACAATGAAGATGTCTTTAGAACCTCTATCTATCTTAGCTTGAAAGCTGATTCAGAAGTTCACCTTATCAATAAGGATCGGGAACTTAAAGAATTTGCAACAGGATTGGATTTTGAAATTAACACTTGTTCCTTTCAACAGTTAGAGGGATTTAACTGCATACTGCCCATGGCTGATGATGCTTTGACTCACACACACGATCTGCTTACATCAAATCTATTATCAATATTACCTTTTCATTACAGAGAACATATCGAAGAGACCGGGATTTTCCTTGGGTTTAACAAAATTGGAGGGGGAATATTTATTAAAGATCTTCTTAAGGGTGCGAATATGAATATCACAATATTTGGATCCTCCGGTTCAGGTAAATCAGTCACAGCCAAAATCCTTATACTGAGATTTTTATTGCAAAGAATAAGGATGGTGATTTTTGATCCGGAAGGAGAATATATAAATCTTTGCCGGGAAATTAATGCCAAGGTCTTCACAATTTCAGAGCAAGAGGGTTTGGATATCGTGGTGTTAATAGATTCTTTGAAATGTTCTACCAATCTTAAAGTAGAAATGATTAGTAATTTCTTGTTTAGTTTGACTAAAGTGCCTTTGAAGGAAGCTTTATTAATAAGCAAGGAGCTCAAGAAATTCTTAAAAAGTCAGGTCGATCATACTTTTAAAGCACTTGTTGGCGTTTTAGTAAAATTTGAATCTATGCATTTTCTTAAAAGTTTAGTCTCCGGATCAACCGCCCCTTTATTTATAGGCAACCGAAGATTAGATATTAATGATAGAGTAGTTTGTTTTGATCTATCAGGAATATACTCTGAGAATTTGAAGACAAGCATTGTTATGCTAATTGCTAATATTGTCGATTCATTATTAAAGGATAATAAAGTGCAGACTTTGATTTTTATTGATGAGGCCCATAAACTCCTTGTTAATGAACAGATCCGTAATTTCTATATCAATCTTGTTAAAACTGCCAGAAAGCGTAAAGCCGGTGTAGTATCTATTACTCAGAATCCTGAAGATATGAATGAGGAAAATGGTAGCCGGATAATAATAAGTCAGGCAGAACACATCTTTCTCTTAAAACATTCCACAGCTTCTTTAAACTATATAAAACGTTACCAATTATTCGATCTTAATGAGGCTGATTACAATAATATTGCAAAGCTTGATAAAGGCTGTGCTCTATTACTATCTGCCAGGGAGCGATTTTATCTGGATATTTTTCCTTTTGAAAGGGAAAGGTCTTTGATCTTCACATAGCATGTTAAGAAGAATCTATCTTGAGGTTTTTAAATGGCTTTTACTGTCAATATTTTTTGTATTATTAAGCATTTGTGGAATCAGTGATATCCCCCTTAGTGATAATGAGGTCTATGCTTATCTTGAGCAATATGGACTTGAAAATATTAATAATCCTAAGATTGTTAGTAATGATTATCCTTGGGGATCGCCATTTGGAGATAAATCAGATCAAATTATTACTGCGGGATTCCATGACGAGCAATACTATAATACTTATGGGAGATGGCATAGTGGGATAGATATTATACCTAGCAATAATTATTACAATACTGATCCTGGGTATTTAAAATCTGGAGAAGTAATAATATATGCCACATGTAATGGTAAAGCAAAAGCTCTTTTAGATCAGGCTGGCGCTCTTTACATATATATTTTATGCAATGATAAAGTCCACGCAGCTTTGTATGTTCACAATAAAGTAAATCTAATACCTAAAGGAGAATACTATACAGTTAGATCAGGAACTCCAATAGCAATAATGGGGGAGAGTGGGAAGGCTTATGGAGAACATGTGCATTATGCAATAAAGAATGTTAAGACTGGGCAATTTTATAACCCTCAGCTCTATATATTCTAATTATTCGGTAAATTCACTAAAAATGCCCTGTCCATTTAACGCTTTTTTAGTTGCTAATAAGACGTTCGGAGCAAATTCATCTTTTGTTATATTAATATCAACCCAAACAAGCTCGCTACATTTAGAAGGCTCCATTATGATTGGATTGCCAGCCCAATCTCTAACAAGGAAATAGAAGTCAATGTAGTTGTCTTTTCTATAAGCAATATGCTTGATTTGGATTTGCTCAGGCTTAATAGCAATATCAACTTCTTCTTCAAGTTCTCTTATAGCTGATTCTGTGGGCAACTCTCCTGGATCCACATGACCTGACGGTAAGGAAAGCTTTCCATCTTGCCAACCAGTATTGGACCTTCTCCCAAATAGAACACGACCATCTTTATTAAGTAGAATCATATATACTGCTACTTTGACTTTTAATCTTTCCATTGAGCTAATAATGAAATTTATTGTCGAATCTATTGGGTTATCTTATCGGAGCGGTGAGACTCGAACTCACGACCTCACGGTCCCAAACCGTGCGTTCTAGCCAACTGAACTACGCTCCGAAACGCAGGATAATTTTATCACATATCTTCCTAGAGGTGTACTTAATCCAGTTTTTCCTCCTGCTCCTCTATAACGCTTGATTCGAATTCTTTTCTGTCTTTTCTGATCCTTTTAGCTAATTTAGCCATTGCTCGAGGTAGAGCTGTAACAATATTAGCTGCAGTTTTACTGGATTTTTTAATACTGATGACAAAGTTGAGTAAGCCACTTAGTATCTTACTAATTAGAGTTAAGATGCCAGTTACTACTTGATCTTTTATCAATATCATATTGTTGTAAAGCATAACTATAGCCATCTTGCTTTTAACCTTGAATCCATGTAAAGCGAATATTACAGTTCTATCTATATGTAGTAATCCAACCCAGATATTATCAAATACATTTCCAATCGCGTTATTTGTCTCATTCAAGCCTGCAGATATGGTACTTCCACCTTGATCCCAATAAAGATTGCCAAGCTTGATATATGCCCCTGAGCGATAAAGCACTGCCCCAAATATGACCATTCCCAATCCGATAATTACTAGATCAACCTCATTACTTATTAAAGCAGTTGGAGGTAATGTCGTTGTTACAGAAGGAGTATTGGTAGGTGTATTAGTGGGTGTTCTAGTAGGAGTACTTGTTGGAGTACTTGTAGGTGTACTAGTTGGTGTGCTTGTCGGCGTATTGGTCGGAGTATTTGTTGGTGTGTTCGTTGGTGTATTGGTCGGTGTATTTGTTGGAGTCACACTAGGGCTACCAGTAGGTGTTATTGAAGGAGTTCCTGTGGGAGTCCTTGTTGGTGTACCAGTAGGTGTTCTAGTTGGCGTAGCCGTTGGTGTTGTGGTTGGGGTAGGAGTATTGGATACTCCAGGCTTTTCACAATCACATGAGAATTTTTGCTGACAATTATCACAAAGCATTGTATAAGTTCCACTTTGACCTGGTCCGATAGTATCAAGACAGCGTCTTTCGCACTCAGCTATATCACAACCACAGGATTGCCATCCACTCTGACAATCAAGATAACATTGGCTGCCTCCGTTATTTGTATCTTCATAAGCGCAGCGATATCCCACTCCATCCCTTAACCAGCATGACCACATCTTTCCAGCCGGGGGATCTCCATATTGATTACATTCAGAGCCGCTCTCGCAAGAACCGGAACAGGGATGATTAGTCCAGATCAAGTTTGCTGGAGCAGCTTTACTCTCATCCGGTGTAACATCTGGCTCCTGACCTAAACGAATCCCAATATATATTGCTCCAACTCCGACAATTATTGTAGTTATGATAAGTATGAGGGCGAGGTATTTCTTCTTATTCATTGTTTTTATCCTGTTTATCTTGTTGTGAAATAATAACTTCTTGTTCGAACAGGTCTTTTTTATTCTTAGAAGTCTTGAATAATAGTTTCCTGATTGAAAGAACTATTGTATCTTTAATATTTCCAAAAATCCCTGCTACATACTTTATTGCAAATTCTATTATTTGTTTTGAGCTAAGTATTAATTTAGTTAATGTAGAATCAATTATTAGGATCACTCTTTTAACACTATTTATTCCTGCTTTGGTTTCAGTATTTATATCCTCTAATGCCCCACTTACTTTTTCTCCTCCATTATTCCAATAGAGATTGCCAAGTGAAATATAGGCACCACTTCTATATATTGCTATACCTGCCATTGTTATTACCAAACCAATCAAGACCAGATCAACTTCATTACTGATTAATGCAGTTGGTGGTAATGTTGGTGTTGTACTTTCACCTGGTGGAGTTGTTGGTGTAACTGTTTTACTTGGTGTCCCAGTCGGAGTCTTGGTAGGAGTACCTGTTGGTGTCCTAGTGGGAGTACCAGTGGGAGTTCTAGATGGAGTTACAGTTAATGATCCAGTAGGTGTAATAGTTGGTGTTCCAGTATTAGTTGGTGTTAAAGTTGGAGTAGGAGATCCGGAAATTGGTTTACAATCGCAAGGCCATTCTGTTGATTCATCTAACTCTTCTCCTGAGGGACATAATACCTGGACGCATCGGTTCTGAGCAGGATTTGAAGATTCATCGCATTCATAGGTAGGTAGTCCTCCATCGCACTGCTCATCGTTAGTACAGCCATAATCACCACAAGTGAATTGGGGTGTAGGTGTAACCTCTACATCTTGACATTCGGGTACATTAGCAAGTAATCCTGATAAGAAACAGCTAGTACTGGCAACATCAATCTGCTGCAAGCCGCAATAAGTTCTTGATCTGTCGCCTGGTACTCTATCCAAACAAATCTTAGTAGCAAAAGGAGCTGATTGGAAGAGATTTAAGGCACAAGGTGTTGAGGCACTGCTGGAAGAACAGGCTGGCCCATTAGTAATATTCCCATCTGAACAACTACATTGAGCGCTGGAGGGATAGTAAAGACCCTGCTGTTCAATTGATCCATCGGCCATTTCATGTTGTTGATCGCAGGATGCTGTTAAGGGACAATTACAACCTGCACTCAGCCATTGGTCAGTATCGCACCAATGTTTTCCAACAAAGGTTCCGGCATAACCACTTGGGAAATTGATACAAACAGTTCCGTTCTCAATGGTTACCTGGCTAGAGCAATTAGTACCATATATTATTCCATCTGGTCCTGTTAAAGCTTCGATCTCATCAGGGGTAATACTTGGCTGTTGTCCTAGTCGGATACCAACATATATTGCTGCGCCACCAATGAGAATAGTGGCTACTATCAATGAAATCGCTATGAATTGTTTAGTATTTATCTTCATAAGAATATACTTCCTTGCTCACATTGTATGTAATTTGAAACAAGAAGTTAATATTATTTTTTAATTTCTTTCAGATTCGAATTTTTCTTCAAAATCCATTCGTTCTTCCTTTATACTATCCTTAAAAACATCTCTCGAATTAAATCTTAAGAATAGATCTCTTAAACCTAAACCCCAGAATCCATTTCCAAGATTAATATTTAATCCTGTAAAGAATATTGTTATACCTAATGTTGTTAATAGTAGTCCTGCTAAAAGTTTGTCTGCTTCATCTGATATCAATGCTGTTTTTGGTAATGTGGGAGTAATTGAAACAGATGGAGTCACAGTTACAGTTTTTGTTATTGTGACCGTTGGTGTGTTTGTACTGGTTGGTGTAATGGTAATTGTGCCTGTTGGCGTAGGAGTTGGTGTCTCACTTATCTCTGGGCTCTCAAAACAGGCAATACAGAAATATATATTGCCACAGCCACTACAGCTTCCTAAATATTTAACTATTCTTTCTGCATTAGCACAAGCAGTTTGGTTTGTGCCATGATAAACCTCAGTCTCTCCTGGATTTGGGTTGGGCACATTAACATCACAGGAACAGTTACAACTAGCTTCGGTTGCTCCACAATTCACACCATCAGGACTCTCACTGAAATCGCAAATAGTCATTTGTCCTAGGTTACAATCATCTGGTTCAACATTTCGAAATTCGCATTGCACATCAGAACATATTCCTGAACCACATAAGGGGCCACTTCCATTACAACAGTTGCCAATACTAGCTCTTGTATCCCAACAATAGCAATTGCCTCCTGAAATATATGTACAATTTGCAGGTTTGTAGGCTTCGACATCTTCAGGTGTAGTATCAGGTGCTTGACCTAATTTAAAGCCAATATATATTGCGCCTAATGTTGCTATTAGAATAAAAGCTAGAACAAGACCGGTGTAATATTTTTTAAGATCCATTGTAATTAATCAAATTTCTCCTCAAAATCAGCTCGTTCTGAATCTAATTTGTTGGAGAAATATTTAGTTTTGTATTTACCAAGGAATTCTCTTCCACCAAGATACCATAAAGCACTTTCTACAATATTAAGCATTCCCATCTTATACATCCCAGCTCCTAGTATTATGAAGACTAGACCAAAAACTATCATATCTGCTTCATCGCTTATTAGTGCTGTAGGAGGTAAGGTCGGTGTTGGTGTAATACTCTTTGATACTGTAGGAGTTACTGTCTTACTTGGTGTTCCAGTAGGTGTTTTGGTTGGGGTGCCAGTTGGAGTATTGGTCGGTGTACTGGTAGGAGTACTAGTTGGGGTATTGGTAGGGGTATTAGATACTCCGGGTTTCTCACAATCGCAACTAAATTTCTGACGGCAATTATCACAAAGCATGGTATATGTACCACTTTCACCAGGG
>ENA-UOWO01005890-UOWO01005890.1-activated-sludge-metagenome-genome-assembly--contig:-NODE-5890-length-12761-cov-5.807807_pt1 | contig 12761 bp, 11 predicted proteins | sample MGYA00238148_ERZ761564 | MGnify/ENA primary metagenome ERZ761564 (study PRJEB28885, sample SAMN05720194) | activated sludge metagenome | isolation source: Anaerobic digester | place: USA...
ATAAAGCCTATTTTAACAGCAGAAAAGTTTCACAATTCAGAACAATTATGGTTCTGGTTTTTATATTCAAAACAAATTCGAAATGGTTTTTCAATAAGAAATAATCATTCTACTAAACGAATTTGTGAATTATTGGATGTGGAAACATTAATTACAAAACTTTATCTTTCGGGATCTTTAACGTCCGAGCATTTAGATGTAATGAAAGAATTTGGCGACAAACGACGTTCGCCACACCAACATATATGGGCTGAAAATCATAAAGCTGCTATTTGGCATTCCGCAATGCAGGTTATAGAAGCTGCTGCAAAATCAAAAGGATGGATAGATTGAAAATATACTTAAATAACAGTGCAAAAGATTATTGCACTGTTATTTAATTAAAAGGAATTGAAAATGATAATTGTTTTTTCTAAAAATACTTCTAAAATTTTACCAAAAATATTTTGTAGAAAATTTAGACATTGTGCTGTTATATTTAGACAAGATAATAATAAATATTTGATGTTAAATCCATCATTACGAATGCTGGACATATTTATATTATCCAAGAGAGATTTGAATATATTAAAAAAGAATGGGTGGATTTTAATAGAAATTAATGACAATTTAGAAAATCACGGACACCACCTGTGTTCTGCTAAACATTCTTTATCATGTGTTGCGGTTGTTAAACACATTATTGGAATAAGAAAACCATTTATATTAACGCCGGACCAATTATATAAACAATTAACAAAAAAATAAACTGTGCAATAAGCACAGTTTATTTTAGTTTTTATTTTCTTTTTATTATATACATCTGAATTATTCCGAACAAATTCGAAATCGTCCAATACAATACTAATCCTGCTGGCATCCAAGCAAACATAAAAGTAAATAGAATTGGCATCCACTTCATAACTTTTTGTGTTTGTGCCATCGGGTCAGTACCAGAGGATTTATTAGATGTACCCTGTAAATGTTGCTGCCACCACATTGTAACACCCATTAATATAGGTAATATAAAGTACGGATCCATCAAAGATAAATCATGTATCCATAAAAATCCTGCCTGACGCATTGGAACAGAAATCAACAACGCTTTGTACAAAGCAAAGAAAATTGGAATCTGCAATAACATTGGCAAACATCCAGACATTGGTGATGTTTTATGCGTTTGGTACAACTTCATCATTTCCATCTGCAGACGCATTTTATCGTTTGCATACAGTTTTTGTATCTTTTGCATTTCTGGTTGCATTTTCTGCATAGCTGCCATCGAAGTATAAGATTTACGTGTAAGTGGCCACATAAAAAGTCTTAGCATAATTGTCAGCAAAACTATTGCTAATCCATAATTTAAAACCAAATTGTTCAGTGCATTCAGTGCCCACAGCATGGGACGTGCTAAAAACCAAAACCAACCGTAATCCATTGTCTTTTCAATACCTGGTATTGTTGATGATGCTGTTGACAGAACTTTTGGATCACGAGGACCTGCAAATATTTTTGTTTGAATTGTTACTGACTTTCCAGCAGCAACATTTACTGGTGCAGCATTTGAATCAACCTGATAGCGTGTATCGGATTTTTTCATTAATATTGTTTGGTCTGGACTTTCTATACTGGCAACCGTTTCCCAATATTGATCTGCAAAACCAATAAAACCATTTGTTGTCTGATAAGCATAAGATTTTTTATCCAAACTGTGCCAACCATTGCGTTCCATACCAGAATTAACATATGCCATACCACCAGTTGCAACAGCAACAGACTTAGCCTGACCTTTGCTTATTATTCTTGCATATGGTGCAAAAGAAATGTTTTTAGAACTGTTATTTGTTATTTCATCTTTTACAGTTATTACATAATCTTTTACTTCTAATTTTCTTTTGAATAAAACTTTATCACTGTTGGTCCAAGTCATTTCAGAATTATTATTTTTCCATACTGTACTGGAACTTGGCGCGGTTGTACTTCCTGCTGATAAACCAATTTCGGCAAACTGTTTATCACCTGATAACAGCGTTACATTTGCATTATCTTTTTTATTTTGTTTGTAATTTTTTAATTCAATATCATAAATTCTAAGTCCCTGAACATTTGCTGATATTTTATCATCAGCTATTTTAGTGACAGGAACATTTGATATATTTTCAACATTATTATCTTCAACTAATTTTTTTTCTTCATGCTTCTTAGGTGCAACCCACATTGAAAACAGCCACCAAGTCAGAACAAATACGACTGTCCACCACAAAAAACCAGAAAATTTTGAAGCTTTTGCACCGGATTTATTTTGTCCAGCAATCCACTGATTAAAACCTGAATTTTTACCATTATCTAAATATTCTACCATTATTTTCTCTTTATTCTTATTATTATCCAACTGATTATATATAAGCCGACACCTATGGTAATACAAGTGTCTGCAATGTTAAATGCTGGCCAATGCCATCCGCCAACATGAAAATCCAAAAAATCAACAACTGCGCCAAATCTTATTCTGTCTATTAAATTTCCGATTGCGCCACCAACTATCAAAGCAATTGGTAATTTTTCAGCTTTTTCTGATTTTTTGAAAAGATAATACGAAATAAATCCTATGATTGCACCTGTTATAAAGATAATCAAAAATGGTGCAGTTTCACCAAGTGATCTGAATAAAGAAAATGATGCGCCTGGATTCCAAGTAAACACAATATTAAAAAAGTCGGTAAATTGCGCTATCATGTATGGAACTGGTATCAATTTCCATGCAGGTTCAAAAAGCGGTACACCACCAGTTATCATATAAATCAAAATACCCTTGGTAATTTGATCTAATAATACAACACCCATTAGAATTGCTAATATTTTCAGCGTATTTTTCATGTATCACCTCATGCTGGGAAATATAGCAATTAGAACAATCAATTGCAAATATAATCGTCCCCAAATGGGGACGAAATTGGAAACATTTATTTTCTATCTGAAATACTTTCCAGTTTTTGATAATTATTTTTACGTATTTCTGAAATAATTTTTTTGATTTCTTCTTCTGGTACACCAATATTTGACATCAAACCTTCACCCAGCATAAAAGATGATTCTATGGTTTCTGGTAATGCTTCTTTTACACCTTCTTTTAACAGAAGTTTAGATTCTTCCATATTTCTGGCACGCGCAAATATTTTAACTTTTGGTGCGATTGTACGAACTGCACGAACAGTGCTTTTTGCTATCCAAGCATTATCCAATGCTATGACAACTGCGCGTGTTCTGCGTGAACTTAAACCCAAATCCGTCAGAAAATCCGAATTACTGCTGTCGCCATAATAAACATTAAACCCTTTTTCACGACCAAACATAACCGTATCAACATTCATATCTATGGCAATATAAGGTATTTTTTCTGATTGCAACATTTGTGCAATTATCTGACCAACACGACCAAATCCACAAATTATTATTTCTGGTTTTTCATCTTCGGCGACTGTTTCTTTAAACTTTTTCAATTTAATACTGGAAAACAATTTTCCAGATCTTTGCACACGATCATAAACAGCCATCAATATCGGGGTCAGCATAATTGATACGATAATAACAGCTGTTAATATTTCTGCATGAATAAATGGTATCGCTTCGATTCCACTAGTTTTCATTGTTTGCAAGATTAACAATCCGAATTCACCCCCCTGGGCCAATATCAGTGCAATCAAGAAAGATTCACGAAAACTTACATTACGTACACGCGCAACTATATAAATAGCTGTGAATTTTATTATCAGCAATGCAAAAACACCAAGAGCGACTATCCACCAGTTTGCCATAAGCATTTTCAAATCCAACCCCATTCCCAATGCTATAAAAAAGAATGCCAGGAACAGTGTTGCATATGGTGACATTTCTGCCTTTACCTGGTGTCTATAAATAGTTTCTGATAATAACATACCGGCCAAGAAAGCACCTAATTCTGGTGGCAGACCCGTAAGTTGCAAAATAACCGCCCACAAAATTATGTTTAACATTATAGCCAGCAAAAAAGCTTCTTTTGATTTCAATTTTGTTACTAAACGCATCAAAGGATTTATTAAAAATCGACCGACAATTAATACACCCAAAATCAAACCAACTGACATAACCAAAATATCAATAACATTCGCGCCCAGGTTAATAGATTTTCCTGCAAAAATAGGTAGCATAGCCATCAACGGTATCGACAGCAAATCCTGGAATAACAAGATTGAAAAAGTTTGTCGTCCTAACCCTGTTTGTAATTCGTTTCTTTCTGCCAAGATTTGCAAGTCTGTTGATGTGCTGGACATAGCCAGCAACAAAGATACCATAACTGTTCCCATAATTGTCCATTCAGTCAAACCGAACAATATTGGAAACAACATAACAACAACCATCATTACTTGGGCGGCCCCAAAACCAAAAATTGTGCGCTTCATTTGCCACAAACGCTTCATATTCAGTTCCAGACCAATTGTAAACCATAAAAACATTATTCCGACTTCGCCCAAGAAATTCCAAATATCTGACAATTGAAATAACCCAAAAACATATGGCCCAGAAAGAACTCCTGCCAAAAGAAACGCCAGCAAAGTTCCAATTTTTGCCAAACGCAGTATAAATACCAGCGCAAACGCTATTCCAAAAAATATCAATATTGATGTTGTCATTTTCTCTCTCCGTGTACTGGACTTTGACGACTTTAATTATACCAGAATCAATAATACAAAACAATTTCGATTATTTTAATAATGCAATTTCTGCAAATTTTTGCGGGGATAACTCTTCGGCACGTTCAGTCCCCAGCAAACCAAATTGCGCCCAATCAAAATCTTTTATGATTCCGCGTATCATTTTTCGACGCTGACCAAATAATTTTGCAGTAATGGCTTCTATTTTTGATAATTCTTTGATTGCAGAAATTTTTTTCTGATTTGGAATTATTTGAACAATTGCACTTTGTACTTTGGGTTTCGGTACAAATGCAGTATTTGGAACATTGAATAGTATTTTGGCATCTGAAACCAGACTGACCAAAACAGATAAACGACCGTATTGTTCATCACCTACGCTCGCTACTATTCTTTCTGCAACTTCGCGTTGAAACATTAATGTCATAGAACTTATTTTTATCGGACTGTTTGGATTTGAAACATAATGCAGCCACTGAATCAATAGTTCGGTTCCTACATTATATGGCAGATTCGAACAAATTGATGCTGTTAAACCTGATAATTTATTTTCACTAAATACCCGCAACGCATCGTCAAAAATTATTTCCAGTTTACCATCTGATACTGACTGAATTTTTTCTAAAATCGGTTGGGTTTCCCTATCTTTTTCAATCGCAATTACTTTTTTTGCACCCATTATCAGCAATGAACGTGTTAATCCACCTGGGCCTGGTCCAACCTCGATAACTGTTGCATTTTCAATATCAGGAACACTTCGAGCAATTTTATTTGTTAAATTCAAATCAAATAAAAAATTTTGTCCGAATGATTTTTTAGGCTCTAACCCAGATTCACGCATCATTTCGCTAATTGGTGGCAAAGAATCTATTTTTGAAATCATATTTTCTTTCTGCCCCCGAATGCCAGTGATAATGTTCCATCATCCAGATAATCTAAATCACCACCCAATGGAACACCGGACGCTAATTCGGAAAAAATAATATTATCATTATTTCCCAAAACTGACATAACATAATGTTGGGTTGTTTTACCTTCGACTGTGTTTGGTAATGCAAAAATTATCTCTGTTATATTTTCTTCTTTTATTCTTTTTGGCAGAGAATTAATATTCAAATCATCTGGTGTTACACCACTGACACCTGATATTTGTCCACCTAAAATATGATATCTACCATGAAATATACCAGATTTTTCCAAAGTCCACACATCACCTAAATCACGAACAATACACAGTTGACCATTTGCACGCGACCGATCACGGCAAAATTCACAAGACCCATTTTCATTATCCATCAACACACCACAAACCGGGCATGGGCACACAGATTGTGCAACATCGTTTAATGTATTAGCTAAATTACTTGCACGTCCAGTTTTATCCTGTAACAAAGACAAAACAATACGTTGCGCAGACCGTCCACCAACACGCGGTAATTTTGCAAATTGTTTAATAAGTTTTTCTATTTTTGAATTCATTTTTACACCGTGCATTATAGCAATCAAAAGTATGTTTTCCATTATTTTATCAATGAAAAATATAACTGTCTATGCCTGCAGATGCAGCGTCAGATTTTAATTTTCCAGCAGCAGTATCTGATAATCCATTTGCACGAACACGAAACATTCCATTTGGTGCTGGTTCGATATTCGTAGAAATACCTAAAATACCTTTTATACGAGCCTGCTGACTTTGTGCCCCACTGCGTGATGCAAATGCACCAAACTGAACACCAGAATTTCCATATTTAACCCCGGATGCAACCCATGTTTTTTGTACAATTGCAGGGGTTTGGGTTACAAATTCTTCTTCGTCTTCATCATAACTGGCAGTTTGTACAACAACTGGTGCTGCACCAATTTTTACCATTGAAAAACCCTTGTCTAGCATTTTTATGGACACTGCTGCACGAACATCTTTGTTTGATGCACCCAGAACAACACTCATTAATCGTTTATTACCACGCTTTGCTGTTGCAACCAAAGAATATTTTGACTTGCTGGTAAATCCTGTTTTCATACCATCACAACCTGGATATGATTCCAGCAAACGGTTTCCATTGTTATATGTTTTACCGTTATAACTCCACGATTTGATACCAAAATATTTCCAATACTGGGGAAAGTGTTTGTACACCGCCATGGATAATAATGCAATATCACGTGCAGTTGACAACTGATCGTCATCAGGTAAACCAGAAGAGTTTTCAAAGTTTGTACGTGATAAACCTATTTGTGTCGCGACATTTGTCATCAGTGATGCAAAGTTACCTTCTTTACCGCCCTTCAGATTTTCGGCCAAAACACGTGCTACATCATTGGCGCTGTGCACAGCCAAGGCTTTTATTGCATCTTCGACTTTTATTTTGCTGCCCGCTGATAGACCCAGTTTTACAGGCGAAGCATTTGCGGCACTTTGTGATACAATTAAATAATCGTCCAAGTGCAAACGACCATGTTCCAGCGCATCGAATGTCAGATATAAAGTCATTATTTTGGTCAAGCTGGCTGGGTAATTTAATTGATTTGAATTTTCCTGGTACAGAACTTGGCCAGTATCCATATCTGCAACCAATGCCGCCTTATACTGGGCACCAATTGCCATTTCAGAAGTCATAAAAAGACCAATTATACAAATATACGCTAATCTCATTCTCATGGATTTGATAATACAAAAAAACCGCCCATTTGGTCAAGGGCGGATATATGTTCAGTTACAATTTAATCTAACACTCGAAGACTTATTTTTTCTTCATCAACTATGACTAATTTTCCCCTATTTATGTTAAAGCTGCGGGCGGCATTAAAAGCATCGCGCTGACCAAACAGCTTGTTATCACAAATTGGGAAAACACCACGTGATAAACACAATTGATTTGCAATTACATCTTCATTACAAACTGCAATTATTGGAATATCAGGCCGACGACATGAAATTTGTGTTGCAGTTACACTGTCACGTGCAAAAACTACAATTGCTGATGCTTTGTTCAAATAAGCCATCGAAGCAACTGAACGTGACCAATCGTTTTCAGGTATATTTTCGACGCGCGACCAATCGTATGGATTATCAATTGCATCTTGGTCTGCAAAAGTTAATATTTTTGCCATCGTTTCAACAACTTTTTCTGGATTATTGCCGATTGTTGTTTCTTCGGATGTCATTGTTGAATCAACACGTAAATATGCTGCAGATGCAACGTCAGATATTTCTGCACGCAACGGAAATTCACTATGAACCATCGAACCCAACATCTGGGTCGCCATTATCACAGGTTTATTCATTTTTCTGCATTCACGAATTATTCTACGTGAAATTGCAGGAACTTGTTCAAATGGAATTTCGACTGCCATATCACCACGTGCAATCATAATTCCATCTGATACAGAGACAATATCTGTTATTTTTTCAATCGCATTTGGGCGCTCTATTTTTGCCAAAACCTTTACAGGATGTGATGTTCTTGCACTTATGAAATCACGAACTTCTTCAACATCTTCTGGTTTTTGAACAAAAGATATTGCGACCCAATCTGGATTTTTTGTCAGCGCATATTCCAGATCTTCACGGTCTTTTTGTGTTAAAACTGATGTTTCTACTTCGGTATCTGGCAAATTAAACCCGCGACGTGACCAAATTTCATCACCGCGAATAACAATTGTTTCAATATGATTTTCCGAAACTTTTTCAACTTTTAATTCTATTTTACCATCATTCAATAGAATACGTTCGCCAACTTTTAATGAATTCAAAACATCGGTGTCTGGTAATTGAACGCGCTGGGAATTTCCAGGTGTTGAATCGTTGTCTAAAACAAATTTCTGACCAAATTTTATTGGATAATGATCTTCGGTTTCAAAATTTCCAATTCTATGTTTTGGCCCCTGTAAATCCACCAATACTGCAATTGGACGTCCAACTTCTTTTGAAATTTTGCGAATTAAATCTATTTTTGCACCCTGGGCTTCACCAGTATCATGACTAAAATTCAGACGACACACATCAACGCCTTGTTTAATCATTTTTAATAAAACTTCTTTACTTTCACTATTTGGCCCAATGGACGATGTTATTTTTGTAAACTTTTGCATTTTTTGTTTTCCTTGATTTTCGTGACATTTAATATATCATACAAAAGACAAAAAACAAGGGGAAAGCTAATGAAGAACACAAATCATGGGGCTATTGATAACAGCCAATTAATGTCAATTATTGAAAGAATTGAAAAATTAAATGATGATACTGCAAATATTGCTGCAGATATTAAAGAAATTTATTCCGAGGCAAAAAGTGCTGGTTTCGATCCAAAATATATTCGTCAAATGATTCGTCTGCGTAAAATGGATCCAGATGAATTAGACGAAGCAGATGAACTTACAAAAATGTATCGTAGCGCGCTGGGCATATAAGAAAAAATGAAGAAGTTTTCAAAAAAAGTTGAAAATTTTACCTGCGCCCATTGTGGCGCAGATGTATTTGGTACAGGTTATACAAATCATTGTCCAAAATGTTTATGGTCGCGCGATGTTGATATTAACCCTGGTGATCGCGCCAGCGAATGTGGTGGAATGATGAAACCTATTTCTGTAGAAGTTGCGAAGAATGGTTTTATCATAACCCACAAATGCGAAAAATGTGGCAAAATCAGACGCCAACACAGCGCACCGGACGATGATATAAGTACTATTATAGAACTGTCTAAAAATCCTGATTTTATTTACGGAAAATAATTATTTCTTTGCGGCCGCTGCAATGAATGCGTTAAAGAACGGATGACCATTGTACGGACTGCTTTGAAATTCTGGATGAAATTGTCCAGCCATAAAAAATGGGTGATTTTCTAATTCTATAATTTCTGGTAATTTTCCATCAGGTGATTTTCCAGAAATTATCATTCCATATTTTGCAATTTCCGATTCCAAATTTATATCCATTTCGTATCTATGTCTGTGACGTTCATGAATTAAATCTTTGCCATATACATTTTGTGCCAATGTTCCATGTTTTATAACACACGGATAAGATCCCAATCGCAGTGTCCCACCCATATCTGCGGCATCATGATTTTCCATAATTGAAATAACCGGAACACAGTCATCTGTAAATTCTGTTGAATCCGCATTTTTAACACCCATTACATTTCTCATAAATTCAATAACTGCAACCTGCATTCCTAAACATATTCCCATATATGGAGTTTTGTTTTCGCGTGCGTATTTTGCAGCTGCAATTTTACCATCAATTCCGCGTGCTCCGAATCCGCCTGGAACCAATATTCCATCAACATCCGATACCTGTTCTGTGGTAAAATTTTCTGAATCAATCTTTTTAATTTTCACATGGACATTATTTTGAATGCCTGCGTGGAACAATGCCTCGTTCAAAGACTTATAAGCATCAGGCACATCAAAATATTTTCCAACCATACCGATTGTAACCGTTGGCATTTTATTGGATAAATATTTTTCAATTTTTTCAAAACGCTGCGAATCACAGCGACTTTTTTCTAATCCAAAATGGTTTGCAATAATATCAAATACATTTTGTGACTCATAAACCAGCGGTAATTTATAAATATTATCCACATCAATACCGCTAATAACATTTTTAGTTGGCAAATTGCAAAACATTCCGATTTTTGCACGTTCATCTTCTTCTAATTCACGCGGGGTTCGCACAATCAGCATATCTGCCTGGATTCCGTTTTCCAGTAAGTTTCTTGCTGACATTTGGGTCGGTTTTGTTTTTAACTCGCCACTTTTTTCCAAATACGGTGCCAGTGTCAGATGAATAAACATAACATTCCGCCTACCTATATCATTTGCCAACTGACGAATAGATTCCAAGAATATTTTTCCTTCTATATCTCCGACTGTGCCACCAATTTCACAAATAACAAAGTCAGCATCCACCGGTCTGGTTATATACTCTTTTATTTTGTCGCTGACATGCGGAATCATCTGAACAGTCTTTCCTAAATAATCGCCATGACGTTCAGCATTCAAAACATCCCAGTAAATACGACCACCAGATACAGAATCATTGCGCGATAATTTTATACCCAAAAATCTTTCGTAATAACCTAAATCCAAATCGGTTTCATAACCGTCATCGGTAACATAAACTTCGCCATGTTGAAATGGGGACATTGTACCTGGGTCAATATTTAAATATGGATCAAACTTTCGCGAATGCACCTTGTACCCGCGCGATTGAAGAAGGGCGCCACAACATGCTGCTGCAACGCCCTTGCCTAAACTGGAAACAACACCACCTGTTATAAAAATATATCTTGCCATAAGACTTCCTCTTATGGAATTTAATCATAGCAAATTAAAATATTGCCAATCAACCAATTAAATTCATATAATAAATGTATGAGAAAATTCCTGGAAAACCAGTATCAGAATTTATTTCTTTGGGCGCCTTTTGTCATGGCTTTTGGCGCGGCGCTTTATTTTATTTTCCCGACCGAGCCAAATATTTCATATCCATTGATAATTGCCGCTTTGTCCATGGCGATAGTTGTATTCAGAAAGCCAAGTATAATTCTGACCGGGGCTTTATTGTTTATTTTTGGATTTTTTTATGCGGCCGGATTTACCAGACTGATTGATACGCCGCAGTTGCTGCATAATCTTCGTGAAAAATCAATAAATGGTATTGTTACAAATATTGATTATACAGATGAAAAATCCAGAATTTTTATAAAAACGTCAGATGTGGTAAAGAAAAGAAACACCCTGGTACGCGTATCATTAGACCAAGGTGAAAAAATTCCAAAAATTGGTGATAAAATAAATGCGGTTGTAACACTATTCAAACCGTCCGGCGCGGATGCACCAAATTCTTTTGATTACGCACGATGGGCATACTTTAATGGAATCACAGCCACTGGCTATATGAACAGTTACTCACAATTACCAGATCGTAGTGATGATTTTTCAAAAATAAATAATTTAAGAAATTACATTCATAACAAAACGCATTCTATGCTTTCCGACACTTTGGTTCTGGGATATAAAAATGCAGTTCCAGAACAAGATATGTTTTACTGGAAAGCCAGCGGTGTCGGACACGTATGGTCAATCAGTGGATTTCATATGACATTGGTTGGTGGTTGGCTGTTCGCTTTATTTTATTTAATATTCAGAATATTTTCTCCTATAACACGCAGAATACCTGCTCGTTATCCTGCAATTATATCTTCTTGGTTGGGATTATTGTTTTATTTATTTTTGTCTGGGATTGATGTTGCGACAATACGTGCATTTTTGATGACTACATTGTTATTCATTGCATTTATTTCAGGCAGAAAAGCGTTTTCATTACGCAATGTTTGCATCGCATTTATGGCAATATTTTTAATCAATCCACACTATATTATGCAACCCGGATTTCAATTGTCTTTTTCAGCCATATTTGGTCTGGTTTGGTTTTTTGGTGATAACAAATATCAAAATTTATCTTTTTTGAAAAAAATTTTAAGAATGGTAAAAGCAGCTGCAATGACATCAATCATTGCCACAATTTTCACAGCACCATTTGTTGCATCAAATTTTTATTCTATGCCAATTTATGGACTGATTGGAAACTTGGTTTTGTTGCCGGTATTTTCTTTTGTGATTATGCCTCTGGTTATTTTGGGAACAATTTTGGCAATATTTGGAATTATGACCTCGCTGGTTTGGTCTGCTGATATTTATAATTTTACTATTGGCTTTGCCAAAAAAATATCAGATTTACCTTATTCACAAATTCAAATTCCGCCGATTTCAAACATTGCTTTGTTTTTTATAATTTTAGGATTTTTATGTTTAATGTTTATAATAAATTATAATAAAGTTCGTTATAATATTTTGTTGTTTTGTTTTTTTATAACAGTTGGAATTATAATTATTATAACAACCCCCAGACCAATATTTTATTCAACATCAGATCATGAATTAATTGGGTTTGTAAATAACAAAGAATTGGAATTTAATAAATCCGCCGCATCTAATCATTACTTTGCATTTGATTCATGGAAGCAGATGAATTTTGAAAAAATCGGAACAAAAAATAAAAGAAGAAAATGTGAAAAAGGTGTC
>ENA-UOWO01005891-UOWO01005891.1-activated-sludge-metagenome-genome-assembly--contig:-NODE-5891-length-12761-cov-5.077129_pt1 | contig 12761 bp, 10 predicted proteins | sample MGYA00238148_ERZ761564 | MGnify/ENA primary metagenome ERZ761564 (study PRJEB28885, sample SAMN05720194) | activated sludge metagenome | isolation source: Anaerobic digester | place: USA...
CTGTAAGTAGTATAGATCCATTTATTACAATAAATGATAATTATGATGAACCGGGAGATATATTATCAAACCAAAATGCCAATGCATATTTCAATTTTACCGCTCATGCAGATTGTTTGCCAGGACATGTTGCTATTTTGAACTTCCATATCGAAGGTGCAAATGGATATGAAAAGGACATAGTTGGATATATTACAATTGATCAAATTCTCGAAGACTGGGAGACAAATAGTTTTGATACATATAACTGGGCATTTTATGGTGATGAGCCATGGTTTCTCACAACAGAATTGCCTTATGAAGGAACATATTGTTTAAGGTCGGGTGGTATTTCTCATAATGAGAGTTCAACAATTGCAATTGAATTGCAGGTAGTTTCTCCGGGAACAATAAGCTTTTTTAAAAAAGTATCCTCTGAAGAGAATTATGATTTTCTTAAGTTTTATATTGATGATATAGAAAGAGGTTCTTGGTCAGGTACTGTTGATTGGTCGGAGAACACATATTCTGTGTCAGCAGGTGTTCATAATTTTAAGTGGACATACAATAAAGACGTTTCAGTTAGTACAAACAGCGATTGTGCATGGATTGATTATATTGAATTCCCTTCCATTTATGATGCCGATCCTGAATTAATTGTTAGCCATTTAGAAGTTAATAAGTCTTTGTATCCTAATCAAACCGGAACAGAAACAATACATATATCCAATCAAGGAGGAGGAATTATTAATTATAATATTGAGATAACAGCTGATGTGCCTTGGTTAAGAAATGAACGTAGTATAGACGGATCAAATCTTTCCTGTTCGCATGATAGCTTTTATGCAGGGGACACAGTTGAATGGGTTTTTACAGCCCTTGCAGCATCAGTTGATAACGAATGGATTGAAGGAATAGAAATGACTTTCCCTGAAGGTTTTATAATAGATTCTCTTACTCATTTCTTTGACCAATCTGAAGATACACTTCTGTTAATAAGTGGGGCACCAGGTGATGGTGGTACTTTTAATTGGCTGGGTGAAAATGAAGATGGCTGGGGCTTAATCACTCCGGGGGAAAATGCTTCCGCAACTATAAATGGACATATATTAGAGGATTTTCAGGATAAAATGACAATATATTACACCTTGCAGGGTGATGTTTATGGTTCAGAGCCTCATCAAATTCTTGACTCTATTGAGTTATTTAATTATGGTCCGCGAATTAATTGGCTAAGCGCAAGTCCTGTACAAGGTGATTTAGGGATTGGTAACGAAGATGAAATTGTCTTGACTTTTAATAGTGAAGGCTTAATTCCGGGAACCTATAATTGTAATTTGAGAGTTTATACAAATATATTGAATCTTGTTATACCTGTTGATTTAATTGTTATGAATCAAGTAGGAGTTGAAGCACAACAAGTGAATGATATAAGGGTTTATCCTAATCCTTCTTCCGGTAAAATATATTTTGAGTCTATTACTGAAATCAATGAAATTGACGTATATTCTAATATTGGTCAGAAGTTGTTAGCCTATAAACCAGATGCAAACAGATTTGAGATAGATTTAGGCAGAAATTCTGTCGGAATATACTTTATAAAAGTGATTACAGATTCTGAAATCTATTGTAAGAAAGTTATTGTTCAATAGTTATATATATACTGATGTGTGAAAAGTATAAATAATTTGTTTTGATGCAACTTAATTAATGTAATTATTGTTTATTTCACAAAAAAAGGATGAAGAAAATATTTGTTTTATTTCTAATGTTTATAATATCAATTTCAATCTTTGCTCAAGAAGATGAAACATGGCATTGTGCTACAGATGAAGTTTACAGAGATTTAATCAAGAAGAATCCCGAGATTTTAATCGAAAGGCAAAAGTTGGATGAATTTGTTCAGGATTATATTAAGAATAATCCGAAAGATGATGAAATATATATTATACCTGTCGTTTTTCATGTAGTACACGATTATGGTGTAGAGAATATCTCATATGAGCAGATTCTATCTGCGGTTGATTATATGAATACAGACTATCGCCTTCAGCGTTCAGATACCAATACAATTCATCCTGCATTTAAAAATATTGCCGCAGATACTCATATTGAGTTCAGATTGGCTAGAATTGATCCTAATGGAGAATGTACTATTGGAGTAACCAGAACCATATCCGAAACTACCTTCGGTGGTGGAGAGGAAGCTAAAGAGGCAGCTCCATCTTGGCCATCTGATAAATATTTAAACATTTGGACTGTATATTCCTTGGGTGAGGGAGCTGCCGGTTGGTCATATTATCCGGGCACTGCGCCTTATGGTAGAGATGGAATTATTTTATTACACGATTATGTGGGTGTGACTGGTACAAGCACCTCAGGACATGGAAGTGTACTTACACATGAGGCAGGGCATTATCTAAATTTGCCTCACCCTTGGGGAAGTACAAATGACCCCGGTCTGTTAAGTAATTGTGATATTGATGATGGAATTGAAGATACACCTAATACAATAGGCCATACTTCCTGTAATTTATATGCTGTTACCTGTGGATCTTTGGATAATGTCCAGAATTTTATGGAATACTCATATTGTTATAAAATGTTTACTCAAGGTCAAAGCGATGTAATGAGGGCTACATTAAATTCGAGTGTGTCTGATCGAAATAATTTACATTCTGTTCAAAATCTTATTGCAACAGGTACGAATGACGGATACGAAGCTCAGGTTTGTGCCCCGATTGCTGATTTCAAAGCAAATAAAAATTTGGGGTGCACAGGGGTAACAGTATATTACAATAACTTGAGTTACAATACCGATTTCATCGGATATTCAAATTGGACTCTTGAGGGAGGCGATCCGTCATCTTCTAACGAATTTAGCCCAAACGTAGTCTATAATGAAAAAGGTTTGTTTGATTCTCAGCTTTATGTTGAGAATCCTACTGATTTTAATTCGAAATTGATCACTGACTATATTAGAGTATATGACCCTGAAGATGGTTTTGAGTTACCTTATACCGAGAGCTTCGAGACATCTGATTTCCCTTTTATCATAGGTAATTCTGATAATGATTTCTATCTTGTTAAGGAGGGAGAACGGAATTGGGAACAGACTAATGTTGGATATAATGGTAAATCGATAAAAATTGTAAACAAATACAATGATGTTGGATCAAAAAACAGAATATTTTTACCGAATATTTATATTGAAAATGATAATCAAGTTGTACAAGTAACAATGAAAATTGCTTATGGTAGGATTGAGTCCAACTATTCTGACAGATTAAAGTTCTATGTATCTAACAATTGCGGTGATTCATTGAAAATTTTTAATGTTCTCTCAGGACAGGCACTTACTTCGAGATATGTTTCATCATATTCTAATTATGTACCTACTGCTGAAGATTGGAAAACGCATACCTTCATCATTAATCCGAATTTACTAAGCGGAAATAACCTCAGAATGGTAATAGAGGCAGAATCAGGTGGAGGTAGCGCTTTATACATTGATGAAGTAAGTTTTGAAGTAATATCAACAAGTGTAGATGAGAATGATTTGCGAAATAGTCTGAGTATATATCCAAATCCATGTGTTGACGAGTTATACATTCAAAATTCTACAGATAATCAAAAATTGAGGCTTACTATTACAGATTATACAGGTAAAGTTTTAGCTTTTGGGGAATCGAATGATAGTACAATAGATGTCAGTTATCTTATCCAAAATCTTCCTGAAGGTTTTTACTTTCTAAGAGTTGAAAGTCAGAACGAAAACAAGACATTTAAACTTGTTAAAAGCAGGTAAGGTCTAATCATACAATAGTTTTTATATCTCCCTTTTTCTGAACGAAAACCCTATTCCCGGTTCAATATAGTGAGCCTTAAATCCAAAAGCTTTTAAAGTTAGATTTACAAATACATAATCACATATATAATATCTAACTCCAATACGGGTATAAAGAAAATCTCCGGGTTTAATCTTATTATAAAAATAAACTCCTGCAAAAGTTACTAATTCAAGTCTATTGTAAATTAGTTGATGTCCAAAACTGATACCGCTTCTTAAGACATCCGAAACGTTATCATAATACTTAATTAGAATATCCCAGTTTGTATCAAAATAATACATAAAATTACTATTATAAAACAAATCGGCAGAAATTCCGAATTTTCCAATTCCCGAATACTGATAATTATATCCACATGCTATTGATATGCAAGGAAATCCTCCACCACGGCCCTCCGGTTGTATTGAATAGTCGTCTGATACGGTGTATGTTCCCATAGCCCAGAATTCGTGTGGACTTAGATGATCACGAGAGTATTCTTTATATGCTGTCTTTTCGGATGTTATTATTTCTTTTGAAATACCTATTCCCATGTACAATTGATTTAAACCTAAATTGGGTTTTCGCACCGATCCATTTGAGTAGTGTATCAAGCCTCCCGATAATCTTATATCTATCCCTGCTTGGTCAAAATGATAGTTTCCTGAAAAATTCAGATTGAAATAAAAACATAAATGTGTTCCTAATGCAATGTTCTCTGGATTTAAATACCTGTCATATCTTTTGGTCAGATATGCAAGTCCGGGACAAAGTCTTGTGTTTAATGAAAGTTTTGAATTGCCGGTTATTTTAAAATCCAGTATTGAATAAACTGAAAATGAATTTCCCAACACATCCGGATTTCCAAGACTTTCAAAGCTTATCCCAATCCCTTTGTACGGGAAACCGTATTTTAAATTATAAAATGTTGGATTTGTATTTCTGAACAATACATTTACTTCTGTTCCAAAGGTATAGTTTTGAGCGAGTGATTCCATTCCGATGCGATGAGGAGCTACAAATCCAACATAAGGTTTTATTTCTGCAAAAACTTGTCTCTGTGAAAGGCATAATAGATTTAGTAATAGAAAAACTAACAGTATTAAAGTCCTTTTTATCATTTAAATCTGATTCTAATAGAAGATTTTCTGTTTAAACTGAGTAATTGAGATGCTTTACCTTCGCGAATGGCAACTTCAAGAAGTCCGAGTGAGTTAAATATGCAAACTAGTTCGCCTTTGTCAACACTTTTATATGATGGATGTATTCTATCAGTTTTTAATTGATTTGTATTTAACAAAATTTCAAATTTCTTCCCACTTACATATTCATCAAAGATTTCTTTTGTGATGTTTGTTATAGCATTGGAGTAAGAGTCAATATAAATAACCTCACCATTTATCATATCAGGTTCAATTTGAGCTGTTAATCCGGCAAATCGGCTAACGTCATCTACCAAATTACCTAAATCTGATAAATTTCCGTTCTTGCTTATATAAATTGCAATATCTGAGAAAACATTCAATTCTGTAAAACTGCAACCTTCAAAAGCAAAACCTGTCTGAATAATGACTGCAGTTTCTGGTTTATGTTCGAAAATAAGCCCCGTACAACCATTATCATTACAAATAAAATATTGTGATTCATACTTAGCTACCAGAATTTTGCCATTTATATCAGGTTCGCTGTCAACTCCGATAATATGAATTGTGTCTGCAGGGAATTTTTTATACACACTTTTTAAAATAAATGCTGCCTGAGCTACAGAAAAAGATTCAATATCGTGACTGATATCAACAAAAACAACATCAGGAATTTTAGCAATAATAGATGCTTTAACAGCTCCTATATAGTAATCGCTGTTATTCCAATCTGTTGTAAATGTTATTATTTGTTTCAATTTTATATGTTAAAAATTATTGAAAACTCACAAAAAAAAATCACAGTTTAAAGTTAAAAATTAGTTTTATTTGTTGCTACAAATCTATTATTAATTTATCAGATGACCGAAAAAACTATATTGATTGAAATTGAAGACCTTAATAAATTTTATGGAGTACGCGAAGTCAATCTGACAGAACTTACAAAACATTTTCCAAGATTAAAGATGATTGCACGTGGTGATATTATCAAATTGGTTGGTGATGAAAGTGAAATCCTTAATTTTGAAGAAAAACTTAATGCTTTAATTAGTCATTTTCATAAATACAACAGATTAAATGTTGATGATATTAAAGAGATTTTGCATAACGGGGACAATAAAACATCGCAAGGTGAAGAAAACGGGATACTTTTGTATAGTGTTAACGGTAAACCAATAAAGGCACGCACAAAAAATCAAAAAGTTCTGGTTGATGAATTTAGAAAGAATGACTTGCTTTTTGCGATTGGACCTGCCGGAACAGGGAAAACATATACTGCTATAGCCCTTGCTGTACAGGCATTAAAGGAAATGCAGGTTAAGAGGATAATTTTATCAAGACCTGCGGTAGAGGCCGGCGAAAATTTAGGTTTTTTACCCGGAGATGTACGCGAAAAATTAGACCCATATCTTCAACCTCTATATGATGCTTTATTGGATATGATACCTTACAAAAAGCTCGAAAAATATATCGAGGAGAAAGTTGTGCAGATTGCTCCTTTGGCATTTATGAGAGGAAGAACTTTAAGCGATGCTTTTGTTATTCTCGATGAGGCACAAAATGCTTCATACACTCAATTAAAAATGTTTCTCACACGAATGGGGGAGAACTCCAAATTTATTGTAACGGGAGACCTTACACAGATTGACCTCCCCAAAAAATCAGATTCAGGTTTGCTAACTGCTTCTCATGTTTTGGAAGGCATTCTTGAAATTTCTTTTGTAAATTTTGAAAAATGTGACATAATCAGACATAAAGTGGTAAGTAAAATTGTCGAAGCATACGAAAAAAATGAAAAATAAATGAGAGCATTAACAAAAACAAATTTCAGTTTTCAGAAACAGAAAAGCCTATATGTTGGCAAAGTCAGGGATGTCTATAATATAAATGACGATTTGCTTGTAATGTTAGTAACGGACAGGATTTCTGCTTTTGATGTGGTTCTACCCAAAGGTATTCCATACAAAGGACAGGTATTAAATCAGATTGCATCGAAGTTTCTTGATGCTACAGCGGACATAGTGCCAAACTGGAAAATCGCAAGTCCTGATCCAATGGTAACTATTGGCCATAGGTGCGAATCGTACCCTGTTGAGATGATCGTAAGAGCTTATCTTACAGGCAGTTCGTGGAGAGAGTACAAAAACGGAGCTCGCGAAATTTGTGGAGTTAAAATTCCTGATGGTATGAGGGAGCATCAGGCTTTCGAAAAACCGATTTTGACACCTACAACAAAAGCAGACCAGGGCTTGCACGATGAGAATATTTCTCGGGAACAGATAATCGAAAGAGGATATGTCAGCGAAAAGGAGTATGTTGAACTGGAAAAATATTCTCTGAAGCTTTTTGAACGGGGGCAGGAAATTGCAAAAAAAATGGGACTTATTTTGGTTGATACCAAATATGAATTCGGTAAAAAAGATGGTAAAATCTATCTTATTGACGAGATACATACTCCTGACTCTTCGCGATATTTTTATCTCGATACTTATCAGGAAAGGTTTGATAAGGGCGAAAATCAACGTCAGCTCTCAAAAGAATTTGTTCGCGAATGGTTAATGACTAATAATTTTAAAGGTCAAGCCGGCGAAGTGGTGCCTGAAATGACAGATGAAATTGTTGAAGGAATTTCTGACCGATATATTGAACTTTACGAAAAAATCACAGGCGATAAGTTTTTAAAAGCAAGTTCTGATAATATTGAAGACAGGATTTTTAAAAATGTTAGCGGTTTTCTTAATAAAATATTGTAAAATTTCCTAAATCACTTACTCCAGCGCGAGTTTGTTGCTGAGTTTATCTCTGACTCCAGCGCGAGTTTGTTGCTGAGTTTATCGAAGCACTCGCGTTGGAGTATATCAGTTACTCGCTTTAGAGTCAGGTAAATCTTGATTACAGATAAACTCAATCGCTGCATAAGCACACATACATCCAAAAATTACCGGAATATAGCTTATTGTTCCTGTATTTGATTTTTTATTCAAACTCTCTTCTTCGATAATTGCGTCTTTATCAGTCTTTTCATCCGAAAAAACGACTTGTATTCCTTCATATATGCCTAATCTGTGAAGTCTCTTGCGCAACATTCTAGCAAGTCCGCAATTATGTGATTTTGAAATATCGTCAATTCTGATCTTTGAAGGATTTGTTTTGCCACCGGAGCCCATTGAACTGACAAACGGAATATTATTTTGATAACAGATTCTCATGAGATTTAGCTTTGGTGACAAGGTGTCAATTGCATCTATTACAAAATCCCAGCCTTCGAGAAGTGTTTGTTCTAAGATTTCATCACGCAGGTATGTATTTCTTGTATCAATATTCAAATCAGGATTTATCTCTAACAGTCTTGTCCGAAATTCTTCGGTTTTTATTTTACCGATATTTTTATGAGTTGCTATTATTTGACGATTAATATTAGTTTCGGATATTACATCGGCATCAACAATACAGATATTACCAATTCCTGTCCTGACAATTTGTTCAGCAGCAGCACCGCCAACTCCCCCCAGACCACAAACAAGTACTCTGGCATTTGTTAGTTTAGCAAAATTCTCTTTGCCAAGCAGTAATTCTGTTCGTTCATACCAACTCATATTCCCATAATTTTCAGGTTAATTTCAATATATTTTACAAGGTCTGACAAAGTCATTGAATATTTTTCGGCGACAAATTTATAAATAGTTTCGATATTGTAATCCTTGTCATCGGTTTCGAAGAATATTGTGTCTGTAGGGATAATTTCCAATAAACTGTCGGCTTTTTTGATATCCTTTAAAATATTTTCCGATATTGAAAAATAAAATCCTTTTTCGACAAGTTTCTTTGCAATGTCTATTTTGCCGTTAAACCCATGTAATATCCAGATATTTTCAGGTTTAAGTTGCGATTTTATTTTTACTAATTCATTGTAATGTTTGACGCAATGAATTATCAGTGGCAAGTTGTATTTTTCGCTGATTTCAATATGTTTAACGAAAATTTTGGATTGCATATCAATATTTACAGGAGATTTCGGGTCAAATCCTGTTTCTCCGACAGCAACAATTTTCTCCTCTTTTGCCAATAATCCTATTTGTGATAATGCGGTTTCATAGTTTTCCGAATAATGCCAAGGATGTAACCCGCATGAATATTTTTTACCAAATAAAATATTTTCCTCCGGATAAATATTTATTATCCCGTAGTTTTCGTCTATGTTGTGGGTATGAAAATTAAAAAGTTTCATAAAATTGGTAATTTGTTTTAGGAATTATTTCTGTTTTCAAAATGATACATTTAGGATTGTCAATAATATAATGTTTTACATTGGAATCATCATCATCAATGTCGGTTATAATGCATTCCCTGTTTCAGGTTTTGTTTTCTCATTTCTGCGGCAACAATATGACTGATTTCAAAATTCTTTTTTCCTTTCCAATCAGGATAGATGACCATTTCTTTGGGCGATTCGCTGGTAAATCGTTCAACAATGATTTCAGGATTGAGCTGAGCCAAAAATTTGATAATTACACTAATGTAATTCTTCAAATCTAAGTCAAAGAAGATTTCGGGGCTGGATTTATAAACTGCTTCTAGTTTGGTTCCTATTAAAACCTGCATCTGATGGATTTTTAAGGTTTTGATAGGTAAGTCCGAAATCAGTTTGGCATGAGTATAAAAATCACTTTCAATTTCGCCGGGAAGTCCAATAATAAGATGCAGTCCCGTATTTATTCCAAAACTATTAGTAAGATTTACTGCATCAACAGTCTGTTGCCAAGTATGTCCACGATTGATGAAATCAAGAGTTTTGTCAATTGTTGATTCTGCACCAAATTCAATATTAATATATTTGTCTTTGCTGATTTCCTTTATCATGCTTAGAATTTGATTATCAACACAATCAGGACGTGTGGCAATGACTAATCCTATCACGCCTTCAACAGACAAAGCTTCCAAATATAATTTTCTTAGACTCGCAACATCTTTATATGTATTCGTAAATGACTGAAAATAAGCTAGATATTTTTGCGTTTTGTACTTTGGACTGAAAAATTCTATTCCTTTATGCAGTTGTTCGCTTACACTAAGTTTATGATTACAATAAAACGGGCTAAAACTTTCATTTGTGCAATAGATGCAAGCATTTGTGCTTATTTTTCCGTCTCTATTCGGACATGTAAAACCTGCATCAACAGAAATTTTTTGAACTCTGCATCCGAACAAATTCTTTATGTAAGTAGAATAGTCGTTCCATGGTAATATTTGATTGATGTTTTCTTGCATTTACTTTTTATCATTATCCTCTTTGAAATGATATTTGATATTTATATTGTCTTCTTCGGTATAATCACAACATTCATCATCAAATTCATCATCAACTATAATCGGTTTCGGAGGACGATAGATAAATGATAAGGCTATTCCTGCAGCAAATCCCGAAAGGTGTCCTTCCCAACTGATATTAGTATTTTGAGGAAAAATTCCCCAGATCATACTTCCATATAAGAAAACGACAATCAGTGATATTGCCATGTGTCTGATATTTTTACTTATAATTCCAGCCGTAAAAAGATAACCGGCAAAAGCATAAATCATTCCCGATGCTCCAATATGAGTACTACCTCTGGCAATTATCCAAGTGAAAACTCCGCTTAACAGATATGACCAGATAAATATTTGAATAGCATTGTCATTATGAAAATAAAATATCAAGGAGCCGAGAATTAAGAAACTGGTCGAGTTCGCAATTATATGTTCAAGACTACCATGTAAGAATGGCATTGTAAGCACACCAAACCATTGTGAAAACTCACGAGGACGCAAACCATAAGATGATAAATTCAAATTGAGACTTATCTCAAGAAGATAAATCATCCAGCATATAAAAAGAAAACTGCCGGGAATAACTGCAGCCAAAAGCATCTTTTTAAGTTCTGTTTTTGAATCTGTGATTTCTGTCATTACACAAAGTTATTAATTTTGTTTATAGCATTACATTATTCATGCTAATATTTGTTTACTGACTTATTGGCAGAAACTGGAATTGTAAATTAAATAACTAAGTAAATCCTTAGATTAAACCTTTTTGTCTTAGAAGTATTTCCATTTCTGACTGTACTTCTTTGGCTTTTTGACCTGTTACAACAGCAAAGTTCTCTGTATTATCTGCAAATATTATAGCTCGTGAAGAATTTACTATTAGTCCGCAATTATTGTTCATTCCATATTTTGCTACTTCTTGCAGACTTCCACCTTGCGCTCCAACTCCGGGAACCAAAAGGAAATGATTGGGAACGATTTTCCTTATATCTGTTAGCATTTCTGCCCGCGTTGCACCTACTACATACATCATATTATCCTTGCTTGCCCAGTCCTGAGATTTTTTAAGAACTTTTTCAAACAAACGAGTATTATTTTCTTTAAAATACTGAAAATCATCTGCTCCTTTGTTGCTGGTAAGTGCCAATAATATAACCCACTTTGAACTATACGACAAAAATGGCACTACCGAATCTTCGCCCATATATGGAGCAACTGTTACGGCATCAAAATTCATATTTTCAAAGAAAGCTTTTGCATATAGTTTTGAAGTATTTCCAATGTCACCACGTTTTGCATCTGCAATAATGAAAATCTCGGGGTAGTTCTTACGAACATAATCTACGGTTTTTTCTAGTGCTTCCCAACCCGCTAGTCCAATACTTTCGTAAAATGCCAGATTTGGTTTGTAGGCAACTGAATATTCAGCAGTAGCATCAATTATCTGTCGGTTAAATTCAAAAACCGGTGATTTGTGTGTTAGTAAATGCTTTGGCAATTTTTCGTAATCTGAATCAAGGCCTACACATAAAAAGCTTTTTTTTGCTTTGATTTGTTCAAATACTTGTTCGTAGTTCATTTATTTTTTTTGACAAATGTAACAAAACAGTCCAAATGGAAAAATGATGAAATTTAAATTTTACAAAAAATGGTATTTTATAACATTGTTGTCCGAGATAAATTCTACAAAAATCCTAAATACATTGTCCGCAAACAGAAATATAGAAATATTAATAAATGAAGCTTGTTAAAAACAAACATTTATTTTAAGCCACAGATTCACAGATTTTCTGATGCTTTTAATTAATCACCTCTACTAATAATTTAAACAGATTATTCACAGAGAGATTTTTATCTTCGATAAAAATTGCTTTTTCTGAGTTAATACCCTTTTGTAATCAAGTAAGGGGAATGTAATTCTATATATAGTTGTGTAAAAATGATTTCTAAGCTTATATGGAATGATTTACACTATGTGAATAGTAAAACAAATATATTTCAAGAGTTTAATCTGTGAATCTGTGGCATAAATAATTTATACCGGACAATAGTGATTTTATAATTTTGTTAACAATAAAGTTGCATTTGTTAGTTGAATGTACGTCTAATTAAAAAAAAACTGAAATATTATTTGTAGTATCAAAATATTTTGTAAATTGTAATTTGTTAGACATTGGATATACCAATGTTTATAGATTGAAAGAGGGGGGGGGCGTAATATACTGAATATCAGCCCGTTACACGCTGTTCTTTATAATGTTTGATAATTTAAGTTTTTACACAAAAACAATGACTTAAAGAAAATTTGATGTTTTGTGTAAATATTTTACTTATGTGAATGATGACTTATGAGTAATTAATTTTATAGACATGTTATTAAAGAGAATTAAATATATAATCAAAAAGCAATTATTAATTAGTAGTATAGATATGAAAAAATCAATGTTTATAATTTGCACGACAGTAATGTCGCTTTTTAGCAATTTGTTTTCGCAAGAAAGCATTG
>ENA-UOWO01005892-UOWO01005892.1-activated-sludge-metagenome-genome-assembly--contig:-NODE-5892-length-12761-cov-4.637809_pt1 | contig 12761 bp, 10 predicted proteins | sample MGYA00238148_ERZ761564 | MGnify/ENA primary metagenome ERZ761564 (study PRJEB28885, sample SAMN05720194) | activated sludge metagenome | isolation source: Anaerobic digester | place: USA...
ACATACAGGTAAATTAATGTATAATAGCAGACAATCGGCCAAAACCGTATGCTGGCGAGCATGATACGCAGAGAGGAGTGATAGCCCATGAGCGGGACTACACTTCAGAATACCGAACAAGGAACAACGAGTGGGCAGAAGCGGCTTATCCGCAGGTTGCTCAACGAAGCGGTCGAGGAGGCCGGTCTCAACAGGGTTTCGGCCCAGAAGCTGCTCGGCAAGGGCGGTGAGCTTAAGGACGGCATCGGTGCGTTGGTCACTCGATTGACCGCACCCGACCTTCTCGAATTCGTCACCGCCATTGAGCTTCCGGCCATCGAGACGTTCTCGGCCAGCGACCACTTCCAGGTGGGCACGGTCGACGGCGTCACCATCGGCTGGATCGGCGACAACTTCCGCCAGGCATTCCTGGGCAAAACGGAAACTTGCGTGGTTTCCGCCACGTTGCGGGTGCAGCGGCTGATCAAGGCGTCTGTCGACGCCCCGATCATTGCCGAGCTCGGCGAGGCGCAGGTTGAGACCAGCCTGGCCCACCTCTGGGAGCTGCTGAAGCTCCAGGGCCACGGGCAGAAAGGTGTCCTGCTCACCAACGGGTGGGCGTACATCTTCTACATCAAGGACGCTGCCGGCGTCCTCTGGGCGGTCTACTGCGACTGGGACTCCGTCGCCGGCTACTGGAGCGTCGAAGCCTATCCGGTCGCGTATCCGTACAGGTGGGACGACGGCCACTGGGTCGTCTCCCGCTGATTCTTAGCGCTTTGGGCCTTGTGCTCTGGCGCTCTGAATCTTTGACTCTCTCCGCCGCGAAGCGGCGGTCGACACAGGTGGCTCTTCCCAACTCTCTCCGGAGGGTAGCGGAAGGGCCACCTTTTCTGTTAGTGTGAGTGTAGAAATTGTAAAGCGCAACGGCCATGGCTTTTGCCTACATTTCTAAGTCATTGCTTTCCGAGGGTTGCTTCGGGTACGCCTTAAGCAAGAGTGGTTGCAACGGCTTTCAAAAAATGAAATGAATCGGTGCTAACTATTGGCAGACTTTTAGGTCTCAAATAAAATACAGCAAAGCGAAGCAATTTGTTTGCGGTGATTATAGAGGATAGTTGGTACATTATCTGGGCGGTCAACTGCAACTGGAACTCCGACGCCGGCAACTGGAACGTCGAAGCCAATCCGGTCACGAATCCGAACAGGTGGAACGACGGCAACTAGGTCGTCTCCCGCAACTCATTTCTTTTCTTCCACTCCGGTGGAAGTTTTTGATATCAGGCCTTTTCGCCAGCCCCCAACCATTCTGCCAATACTCTCAAGCTTTTCGCCAATTTGCGAGAATTGCTTTGACGGAATCAGTTTGAGTTCCCAACAGAACTGGATGAAAAATCTGAGCGAATCGGTTATAGACATGGCCTGTCCAAGCATTGCAATCTTTGAATCAATCGGCGAGAACGATGCCTTTTGCAAAACATCCAGAAGATCTGTGAATAATAGGTCGATTTTTTGGCCAAGACCATAACGCTCGCATTTCGGCAGGTTTCGTTCAATCAGAATCCACTGTTTATAGGCGTCTTTCAGGTGCTCGATTACCGGCGGAAAATTATTATGGTTATTACCACTATGGAAACTATCGCTCATATTTATCCTCAAATTACTTCTCTTGAAAATTTACTTATTGCTTGGCAGGAGTTCGCTGCGGATAAAAAACAAAAAAGCGATGTTCGTATTTTTGCTCATGATCTATTGCAAAATATTCTCTTGCTACAAAGCGATCTTGCGAATAAGGCGTACAAACACGCCGGTTATGAAAGGTTTCATATCAATGATCCAAAATCAAGAGAAATCCATAAAGCGGTTGTACAGGATAGAATTGTTCATCATGCCATTTACCGGATTTTATACCCCCTTTACGATCGAACCTTCATTTTTGATTCATACTCCTGTCGACTGGAAAAAGGTACTCACAGGGCGGTGCTTAGATTGGATAAATTCGTCAGGCAAATCAGCCGAAATTACACCAAGCCGTGTTATGCCTTAAAGTGCGACGTCCGGAAATTCTTCGATTCGGTAGATCATGACATATTATTCCAGATTATTGAGCGCAAAATCAAGGATAAAGACACGCTCTGGTTATTAAAGGAGGTGATCGAGAGCTTTAGCAAAAATCTTCGGCAACCGACTCTCTTTGACAGTTCTAGCACAGGGTTCGAATACGAGAGAGAGAGAGAGAGAGAGAGCAAATCGGCCTGCGGCCGAAAAGGTCTGCCGATTGGCAACCTTACGAGCCAGCTGTTCGCCAACGTTTACCTCAATGAGCTTGATCAGTTTATGAAACACGAACTGAAGCGGAAGTACTATCTTCGATATTGCGACGACTTTGTGATCCTGGATAATGATCCAGCCGAGTTAGAAAAATTGATCTGCGAGATCAGTGACTTTTTAGAGCAGAAGCTCAAACTTTCGCTTCACCAAAGGAAAATGACTATTCGTAAACTGGGGCAAGGAATAGATTTCCTTGGCTACGTTATTCTCCCGCATTATTCGGTTCTAAGAACCAGAACGAAAAAACGGATGCTCAAAAAGATAGAACTTAAAACCAAACTGCGTGATGCCGGTAAAATCTCGCAGAAGTCATTTAACCAGAGTATCCAGTCATATTTCGGCGTGTTGTCGCATTGCGAGGGGCACAGAATACGGGAGCAGATTGAAGAACGAATAAGCAAGCCTCAAGATTACAACCACAAGATAGGTCTATTTCTTTAAGGTTCTCCGGTCAAAAACGTCCTCGGATTAACCGGTATCCCAAAAACATTGATTTGAAAGTGAAGATGGGGGCCGGTTGACCAGCCGGTGGAACCGCGAGTGCCGACAATTGTGCCCACGGCGATTTCCTGGTCTTTTACGACACTGATTGAGTCCAGGTGAGCATAGATCGAAGTCAGATGGTGGCCGTGATCGACAACCACGTGGTTGCCAAAACCCCGATTGAGCGACTCGACTTTTGTCACCTTACCCTCCATAAAAACGATGACCGGATCGCCAATCTGGTGGTCGGTGGTCGCAATGTCTATACCGGTGTGATACGGCTGGTACGGCAAGTGCATCTCGCCGAACTCAAGACTGACAGGGCCGTTGACCGGCCAGGCGGCAGTTGTGTTAATGTGATCTAGTGCTTCTCCCGTCACCGGATCAAGAATATCGACTACCAATGACTGAGGATTGAAAACAGCCAGAGTATCGGAAATCAGGCTGAAACCGGCCTGGGTTAGGATGATAACGATAAAAAGAGGTATCAGGCAGATAGCCAGAAAGGAGATAAAGAAAATCTTAATCTCCTGTTTCATCGAGAAGGCAGCAGCAATATATTTGATATAGGCAGGGTTCATTACTTTTTAGAACAGTAAATCTCAGTTGGGTCGGTAGTGATAAGCGGATGCTCATCTTCTGAGGCAGTAATCTTTACGGCAACATGATGCTGGTCGGCGATAATTAAAGCTTCGCCACGCTCGCAGGTTAAGAGAAACTTCTGCTCGTACTCGCTTAAGTGAAATTCAAGGGCAACATTCTTGATTGTTGTCGTATCCTGGCGCATAAGGATTCTAAGCGAGCTTTGTGAAGCGATGGCCTGGCCGTATCTATTATTCAAAAAGTCATTGGCTTGCTGGGAGATAATACTGACGCCGAGGTAATACTTTCTGGCCCGTCTGACTAGTCCAGCTACGAATCTGGCGCTTTCCTCGTGCTCTAAGAGCAACCAGGCTTCATCAATAACCAAAAGTCTTTTTTGCGGGCTGCTTTTGACCTGGTTCTGGACGAATTGGGCGATAACCAAGTGCATAATCTGGCGAATCGATTCGGGCATATCCTTGGTATCAAATACCACTAAGCGGTTATCAAGTTGAATATTGGTTTGTGTATCAAATATTTCTGCTAGTGAGCCGGTCGTATATTTCTCAAGCCGTCGACATAATTTTGGCTGTTTCATCGTTTTGAGCATGGCATAGAAATCGTAGAGAATCGGGTAAGTCTTACTCTCTTTTTTCCTTGTCTTTTTGGTTGACCAGCCGGCTTTTTGATAGGTTTTGATAATTGCCTTATCAACTACCGACTTTTCCTCGGCAGACAGACCGCCAGCCATGAGTGAGATGATTTCCGTGAGAGATTGGACGTGATCGGCAAAGCTGTCCGCTTCGGTAAAAGCATTGACCGATAAATCAAACGGATTGATCTTCTCTTCCGAGTGGACTGAAAGTTTGATGTATGTGCCTTTAACGGAATTGGCCAGTTGGCGATACTCCTGCTCGGGGTCAATCACAATTACTTTTGTTCCCTGCATCAAATGGCGCATGATCTCGACTTTGGCTGTGTAACTCTTACCGGCTCCCGATTGTGCAAAGAGGATACTGTTAGCATTTGGCAAGGCAAAGCGATCCAAGATAACCAGCGAGCTGTTCGACCGGTTAATGCCATAAAGAACGCCTGATTCCTGAACCAACTCGGATGATATGAATGGAAAAGTTAAAGCTGCAGACGAGCTATCGAGATTACGTTTCTGTGAGAGCTGATTGTCGCATCTTGGCAAAACCGATTGCAAGCCCTCGAGCTGTTGGAAGATGGCTGTCTTTGTGTAGAAAAGTCTGGTAGCTAAAACAGTCTCAAGCAACTTCATTGTCTTATCCAAATCGGCTAATGAGTCGGCGGATAGTGTAATATACAACGAGACTTGAAATAGATTTTCCTGCCCCCGCTGGATCTTATCTCGCAGTTCAATGGCCGATTCCAACGGATCGGTAATTTCCACGCCGATAATCTTGCCGGCTCGCTCCATGGCTCTTTTAGTCGAGGTTAGCTCGGTAATCTTGCGATTGAGTTTTGGCAGGGCAAATGTAGCGTCAACCGGTTCGATGTGATAAGAAATGTCGACGTTGTAATTGAAGTTGATTAAGTGGTTTAGCCAGCCGCTGGAAGCGGTGTAGGGGTAGCCCGAAACAAATAGAGTTCTCACATATCGTTTGTCAATAACCAAATAATCCCGCTGTTCTTCAAGACCCGCATAGGTAATCAAATCCAGTTGGTCTTGCTCGCCGACATGAAAAGAGAACTCTTTACGTTTTTGCTGGCTATCCTTTATCTTTGGTTTTCTTTTAGCTTTAAAAATACGTAATGCCACTTGTTTGCCTGATTAATGCTTGCGCCAAAGGTTGAGTTTTGGCCTGTTCTGGCCGGTAGAAGCCGTAAAACAGATCGAGAATCTCTAAACTGGATAATTGCCGTGCTGTCATGCCTAATTTTTCCAAGCCTTTAACGATAATTTCCTGCTCGAGCAGTAATTGTTCCTTGATCAGAGAAAAATCTGCCTTATCCTTGTTGTCATGGGGTATAACCAGATAAAAACGCCTGGAGAGAATTTTATTGCCGGAAACAAGCTTTCTGATAAAACCGCTGTAATGTTTCAGTTGCTCCTTGTAAATTTCCTCGGTTTCATCTGCCCGGGAGGTTTGCAAATCTTCCAGATAGCGGTCAATATCAAGCTCTCTAACTCGGATCAGTATCTGAATCGGTATAGTTAGCGAATTAAGAAAAGATTGGAAGGTGTCAACAATTACATCCTGTTCCTCCTCGCTCTGCAGTTCGAAATTTAGCGATGAAGTGGCAAGGATCGAGCGATAGCGGTTATCTGGCAGAATCAGGATGCCGTCTCTGACTTCTTTTATGCCGATTTGCGATCTGGCCGAACCCTTACTCTTTGACTGGCTTGAGCGCGACATCGATGCCTCCTTTCCTGGCTGGCTTAAACTGGATCGACAGAAGCGGATTGGTAAGCAATCGTTCAAGCTTAATGCGTTCCGATAGCGGCAACGATGGTTTTTCAATTATCCCTATCGTCTCGGTTTGTTCCTGCTCGGCTTCTTTGCTCAATTTAGCCGGAGCAATATCCCTGTTGGCTAAATCATTTTTAGTAAAGATGTAAAGCCGCGGTCTAAGGGTAAATCTTAAATAGAGGATTAACCAATCGCCAATGATCTTGCCTCTGACACGCAAGGCCAATCCGCCGAAGAAAAGCCACTGCGAACCGATCAGGACGAGCTTGATCAGCGTGAAATGAATCTTTGGCGGGATGCCGGAATATATTGCCGCACCGGTGATTAATGGAATGATCAAAAGTATAATCTGCGGAAAGGTTAAGGTTCCGGCAATTCTATCCTCGACTGTAGTTATTTGAGCCGGTACAACTGTTGTTTTCATTTTGGTCTCCTTTGTTGAGCGGCTTGTTGAATAAGCGCGCTAACTGCAGCGGCGGCACCCGAACCGCTAATTACATTCATTAGCTGACCGCCTATTGCTTTGACCCCGCCCGTTGCCTGCGAGGAGAGAAAGAGATACACAGCCATGGAGGTGCTTTTGAGCAGCAAGACAAAAAGAGCGATACCGACTAAGATCGAAGCCACCGGATTCTCGCCGCTTTGTCCCGGGATAGTGATAAAAGCCGAAGCTAACTGGATTAACACAACGTGGATGAAAAGTGAAAAGATGGTGACGAAATATGCCCTGACAGCGCTGCCGGCCATATCGGAGAATTTGGGGATCAGCCAGATGAGGCAGACTAACGGCGAGATGACAGCTCCGAAGGCAAGCAGCATTAACCTGGCGATGTAGAAAATGAGCAGAAAGACAGCCAGAAGGATAAAGATGATCATAAAGATAAGGGTAACGAGTGCCGTATTGCCGGATAGAAAGACCGCCGGATCGAAAGCGGTAATTATCCAGGCTTGTCCCAATCCGCCCGTCGCGCTCAAGAGGGCATGAATCAAGGTCTGACATAATGAAATGATCCAATCAATTAGAAATATTGAAGTACTGGCCCCGACAAAAGCCAAAGCAATTCTTGGCAATAATTCCTTGAGGCTTAACTCCTCGAAACCGAAAGTAGAAGCGCTCATGACATGAAAACCAAGCAGGGCAATGACCAGGACAAACAATGAGTCGGTAATACCAACCATCGTCAGCCAGAAGTTAAAGACGACCGAGTTAGTAGATAGGATTGGCGTATTGGTTAAAAACCAGGCGATGCTCTCAAAGATCGGCTTTGTGGACGTTTGGATAATATTCTGTAAAATTCCAAAGAAGGTATCAATGATGATTTGAATTAAAGATCCGCCGCTTGCCGCCGGTTGAATCGGACTCATGTTAATGGCAGCGCCGGTGGTATTGTCGGCAGGTTGAGTCATGGCCGAATCAAGGAGTGAAGCAAGCACACTGGCACCAATAACAATTACCAGACCGATTAGGGCCTGTTTGATTGTTTTCTTGGCTTCTTCAAGCGTGGTCGAATTGCCGGTCGAGGTGATATACAAATAGCCGCCCCGAATCAGGAAGAAGATAGAAGCCACAGAGGCCAGGCTGATAAAGGCAATCATCGAGTCGTGAGTAAAACTGGCCACCTCGGGGTTGGAGGCGGCAAAAGCGGTACCCGGCACAAGCAAAAACGCTACCGAGAGCAGCAATTTTGGCAGAAGCTTTTTTGACATAGGATTAGTTAAATGACGATGTTGCCAACTGCGAAACGATATTCGACAAAACAAAGGCGCCGATAGCAACGGCCAAACCAACACTGGAGTAGATGATCGTCTTTTTGGAACGATCCAAGTGTTCGGGATTTCCCGAGCTCGTGATATATCCAATTCCGCCCATCACAAAAAAACCGGCTGCGAGGAGTCCGGCTAAGATGACGAGCACCTGGATAACATTCTTAGCAAAGTTCTCAACCTTTACTAGATCAGGTGCAGCAGCTAATGCTGGCACCGCCGACAATAAGACAACAAACAGAGAAACTAAAAGAGAACGGAGAAGCCTCACAAGACATCCTTCTCCCCTCCCTGCGAAGAGGTTTGTTAAACAATTCGCTTAATTATTATTTTTTTAAAAATATTATTGTCGGAGCGTATCTATTTATACGTAACATCAGCAGTGATTGTTGTCAATAGTTATCTCAAAAAACGCTTGGTATTCTTGTGATAAGTAGATAAAGAATCATACTTTTTCATATATTTAGAAAATATTTAGACTGGCTGCACTCTTTACTTTTAAGGATGATCCATGTTAGATCTTAATTGGATATGCTAGCTAGCCATGTGCTATTTATGCGAGGGGTTAGTCGGAGCCTAAATGTTTGATTACTCAAAAATTGATTTTTGGAAGGCAACAGGCTTACCTTCTGAAACTATTGCATCGATCAAACGCATTATCACCTTACCGTATGAGAACATCATACTTCATATTCTGTTGAACATTGTCATTCTCTTGGTTGCTTGGTCTGCCATAAAACTACTTATTAAATGGATCTTGCTACGCCAACAGTCAAAACAGCGATCTGTTTTTCTGGAAATTACCCCGCCTGAGTCAACTGAGATCTCGTCTGTCACAACAACCGAGCTCTTTGGTCTGATTAATGGATTACTAAACCAATCCGACTGGCTGGGCAAACTGCTTTGCAAGAGGCCGTCATACTCTTTTGAAATTGTCTCTACAAAAGAAGCCGGAATCCGCTTCCTGCTCCGAGTACCGGCTGGTGCGTCTGATACTATTACTAAAACACTTAGAGCTTACCTGCCGGGGATTTTAGTTAAAGATGGTTCCGACTACCTACCCGCAGAATTTCCGACAGATAAATCAGTAAAGGTATTAAACTTTAAATTTTCAAAACATTTTGCTTTCCCGCTCAACGAACAAGCCGATCTCAAGAAGCATGATCCGTTGGCCTACCTAACCTCAAGTATGACGCAGCTGAAAAGCGATGAGATTCTTGCATTACAGGTCATTTTACAACCTGTAAGCGGTATAGACCGATGGATGACAATAAAAGAAATTGCTCAAATCAAGTCAATGATTCAGGGTAATAAGTTTGCCGACTGGCTGCATGACTCAGGCATAAAAAGAAAACTCCGCATCTTAACCAACTTTGCTTATTGGTTTAGCCAGGAATCGACTTCGTTTGTCAGCGAGATAGCGACAGGAAAGGATACAAAACAGCCAAAGCTTGCTCCGTTTAAGGTTGCTGCCATGCCGGCCGATCAAGAACTCGAGGTGGCTGTCAAATCAAAACTTGACCAGAATCTTTTTTCTGCCAGTGTCAGAGCACTTCTCTTAATGGATAAAAAAGAAATGAAAGCCAGGGAGCAGGGGCTGCGTTCCTCTTTTATGAGTTTCGTTCATACTTCAGGGCAATCCCTCATAACGCAGAGAAATATACCTGGAAAACTTCAGAAAAAGCTTCACTGGCGGCAGTATAGAAATCGCATAATTGTATCACCGCTCATATTGTCTGCCTCGGAAGCCAGCTCGCTTTATCATTTTCCTCATACTGCTAATAACCTGATTGAGGATTTGGTCAGATCAAGAAGTCACGAATTGCCGGCGCCATTATCTCTGAAACGAGCCAATATGAACTTAGATGTGATCATCGGGACCAATACGTATGGCAATGAGATCATCCCGGTTGGCTTAACTCTGGAGCAGCGCCAGAAGCATATGTACGTTATCGGTAAAACAGGTATGGGGAAAACCACCCTGCTTACCAGTGCTATTTATCAGGATATGAAGAACGGCAAGGGTTTAGCAGTACTTGATCCTCATGGCGATATGTTTCAGGAGCTGCTCAAGCTTGTTCCAGCCAATCGTCGGGATGACGTCATTGTCTTTGACCCGTCGGATCGGGAGTGGCCTATCGGCTTAAATCTGTTGTCGCCCGGCGTTCATTTTACCGACAAAGAAGACGAGCAGGAGTGGATCACCAGTTCAGTCATAGCCGTCTTTGCCAAAATTACAGCCAAGGAGTATTGGGGACCAAGAATGGAGCACATCTTAAGAAATACCACCCTGACCGCTCTCCAAACACCCAATCCCAATCTCTACACCTTGCAAAGGCTACTGACCGACAAGCAGTATCAAAAAGAGATTGCCGGGACACTGAAAGACCCCGTGCTAAAGCAATTTTGGAAAAAGGAGTTTGCTCTGCTTGGCAAAATGCAGCTCTCAAGTGTCACAGCTCCTTTAACTCAAAGACTGGGCAGTTTCATTACCACTAAAATGTCCCGCCATATTTTACTACAGGAGAAAAGCACGATCAGCATCAGTAAGATTATCGACGAGGGCAAAATCCTTTTGGTAAATCTGTCTAAGGGCGATTTGGGCGAGGACATGAGCTTTTTCTTTGGCATTGTTTTAACTTCGATCATCTGGATGGCGGCTTACCAGCGGACAAAGATACCGGAGAACAAGCGGCGGGATTTCTTTCTCTATGTCGATGAGTTCCAAAACTTTGCCACTCCACGATTTTCCGAGATCACCAGCGAGGGCAGAAAATTTCATGTTTCTCTGATTGCTTCGCATCAGAACATTGCTCAAATTGATGACAAGAGCATCTTAAAAATAGTAGCCGGTAACGCCAATACCATAATCTGCCTCAAGGCCAGTCCGGACGATGAGAGTTTCATTTTACCGTTCATGGCGCCGGAAGTGGCCAAAGGCGATATTGTAAATCTTGCGCCTTATCGTTTCTTTGCCAAGACAACTACCGAAACAAGCGAGAACGCTTTTTCCGGCCAGACGGTACTGCTCGACATTATCGGCAGCGACCAGATTAAAGATGCCGTTATGGAGTCTTCACGCCAACACAACGCCACGGCGAGAGCCGAGGTTGAGGAGTACCTGGGAAAGTTGTTTTCCGGCAAGTTAAATGAAAAGCCAAAGGACAAGGAACCGGCAAAGAAATCAGCCAAGAATGATGTCAAAGAAACACCTGAAATTAAAGAAGAGCCGTCAAATATGACAGCCGATAACTTCTTAAATTTGCCCTAGCGCTCTGGGGTAAAAAACGAGTAATAATGAAGCTAATAGTTCATATATTAATGCATGTACCCTTACATAAGTAATGGTATGGTGGGGGTAAGGCAAAAAAACAGTAATATGCAAAACAATCAAACAACCAAAACACTTCCTAAAATCTCAAACAAACAACAAGAAATACTTAAATTCATCTATCACTTCAGATTCCTAAACCGGATCCAGATACAAACCCTCCTTAACCACAAAGACCCCAAAACTATAAATATCTGGCTCAAAGACTTAACCGAAAAAGAATATCTCAACAGAATCTACTCAACCAAATTCGGAGAAAACACCAAGCCGGCAGTCTACTATATCGGAGCTAATGGCATTAAATTCCTGAAGACTTTAGTTGATTGCCCCAAGGAGCACATATCCAAACTGCATCGGGAAAAAGACCGCTCAAACATTTTCGCCGCTAATTGCCAGTTGTTGGCCGATGCCTATCTTGAATTAAGAGGCAAAAATACTGATCAGGTTTCGTACAAGGTAGCAACCAGCCCCAGCTTTCTGAACCCCGATTCCCCATATCATTTTTTAAAAGATTCCCATGTCAGCCTTGTTATCGAAAAAGCTGCAAATGATAAGAAAAAGTATTACTTTTTGGAGATAATCAGCTCATCCCTCCCCGGATACTCGGTCCGCAAAAGAATCAAGGACTATTTCGATTTTTATTATTCCAACGATTGGGAAGACAATGTTGGAGGGGTATTCCCGACAATTGTCCTGATTAGTGAAACCTTGCCGGAAATGATCTCGTCCAAAAAATTGGTCAATCGACTATTGGAAGAATACGATGATTTAAAAAATTTTCAAATTCTTCTCACTACGATCAAGCATGTTCGGGAAAACGGCATCATGAGCGAAATCGGATGATAAATTGCAGAATATCTTCCAGGGAGTATCATATGGTTAAGTAACTGAAGGCAAGCATGAAAAAAGATTTAGACGTTATCGATAAAAAGATCAGTATCTTGGTAAAGAGTATTTTATTGATCATTTTATCAATAATACTTTTGGTAATTTTGGGCTTGGCCGGATATTGGGGTTACTCCAAGACCAAAACAACAAAGCGGCAAAATGTTGCCATAAAACAGGCTGAAGAAATTGCTGCTCAAAAGGATTCCATCAAAAATGATCTCTCGTATATTAAGCACATTGGCGATACGGCCAATCTTGGCGACATAGAGCTAAAACTACTCGAGAAAAAGATTCTTGCTACGCTTCCTCCAAACGGAAAAACCGGATTACTTGAGGAAAAAGAAAGAAATGTTGTTGGCTTAAAATTTGTAGTCAAAAATATTTCGGAAAAGGACCAAACTTTTAACAGGAAGACCGGGTGGATATCTACAGAGAATAATCCGGGGCGAGCAGTTGACACCAATCCTTTTACCGATGACGAATATGTTAAGCAACTGGGCGAAAACTACACTATCAGCAGTAGCGACTTGCTAATCAAACCCAATGAAACAACGGAATCCTGGATTGCCGTGGAGGTAGATACGTCTTTAGCCAAGCCAGTGTTTCTTTATCCTCCCTTGGGACAAAACTCCAAGTGGGCAATAGGAAGTTAGTTATTAAATCGAGTTTTGGTACACAAAAACACAAAAGGGGCGATGCGTCGCGCTCGTCCCTCTTGTGCGCATTGCATGCCCCCGGTTACTTCTTGCGGCCATATCTTGCGATTAAGGCCACTGCAAGGTGGGGTACTAACAGGAGACTTGGCGAGACTACCCCAATGCTCACCAAGCCGTTCTTTGCGATATTGATGCCGATCGTGATGATGAAGGCCACCGTCCAGAGCCACCATGGGAGCGGACGCTCTCGCGATGGATCTTGAAGCAATGGCTTCATCGTGTCGTTCAAACCCATGATGAAGCCATTGCTTC
>ENA-UOWO01005893-UOWO01005893.1-activated-sludge-metagenome-genome-assembly--contig:-NODE-5893-length-12760-cov-5.457694_pt1 | contig 12760 bp, 13 predicted proteins | sample MGYA00238148_ERZ761564 | MGnify/ENA primary metagenome ERZ761564 (study PRJEB28885, sample SAMN05720194) | activated sludge metagenome | isolation source: Anaerobic digester | place: USA...
TACACAACGTAGCACACTCTTTCCCTACACGACGCTCTTCCGATCTCCCGCGCGGATTCCGCCCGTGAATCGGCGATCACATGCCCGGATTCCCGCACTTCGGGCGGCAGATGATGCGGCAGCACGGTCGTTCCATCCGCATGCACCAGGGCATATTCGAGCGCATTCGCCAGTTCCCTGACATTGCCCGGCCAGTCATGGGCGCGGAGGGCGTCCAGCGCCTCGGCGGACACCTGGATGTCGCGCCCCTGATGGCGGCCGCGTATGTTGGCGAGCAGGGGATGCACCAGCAGCGGAATATCCTCCCGCCGTTCGCGCAGGGCGGGCACATGCAGGGGAAGCACGCGCAGCCGGTAATAAAGGTCCGCCCTGAATTCTCCGTTGCGCACCATGGCGGGCAGGTCGCGGTGCGTCGCCGCGATGATCCGGACATCGACCTTGCGTGTCTGGTTCTCGCCCAACCGTTCGATTTCCCGTTCCTGCAATACGCGCAACAGCTTGACCTGGACGCTCAGCGGCACCTCGCCGATCTCGTCGAGCAGCAGCGTGCCGCCGTGGGCGGCTTCGAATCGCCCCTCGCGTGCCGTCGCCGCGCCGGTGAACGCCCCGCGGGCATGGCCGAACAATTCGCCTTCAAGCAACTGCTCCGGAAACGCCGCGCAATGCACCCGCAGATAAGGCCCCTTGGAACGACTCGAATTGTCGTGCAGCGCGCGGGCGACCAGTTCCTTGCCGGTGCCGCTCTCGCCTGTGATGAGCACGCTCGCCTCGCTCGCCGCCGCGCGGAGGATCTGATTGAAAAAATCCTGCATCAGCGCGCCGTGCCCCACCAGACCGCCCAACTGCAAACGCTCGCTGGCCGCCTCTTCGAGGCGTAATTCCTGGGTGCGGTCGCGCAAGACCACGGCACAGTAGGCGAAGTCGGCATCGGAAGGCAGCACCATCGCCCACATGCGCAACGGCACCAGTTCGCCGTCCGGCCGCTGGATCACGAGATCCTGAACCAGTTTTTCCTCGTTCATGCTCGCCATCAACGTGCAGTTACCTTCCTTCTCGCAATTCCGGGCGCAGGCGGTGCCCTGGAACAGGCCGGGGCAGAGCCGGTTCAGAATCTCGTCGTTGCGCCTGCCCAGCATTTGCCGCGCCGCTTCGTTGACCGCCACGACATGGCGCCGCTGGTCAAGGAAAAGGATGCCTTCTTCAAGGTTGTCGAGGAAATGCGTCAATCCCGCCAAGGTGATCATCCATGCTGCTCCGCAATGTTCATTGTGAACGCAAGGTTAACGTCATCATTGAACGGTGGCAATACATCGAAAGTCTTTCGCTGTTGGTAACGTATTGATTTTTCTTAAAATATATTGTGGCACGGTTCGTGCTTTAGATGTTTTGTCCAGTTAGACATCCTCTCCGCAACCGACAAAGGAAACAACGCCATGAAATCAGCCAAACTCGCCCTTGCTCTGACCGCCATCACTTTGCTGTCCTCGCCAGCTATCGCCGGTGTGATTGAAGACCCTCTGCTGGTCAGCTTTGAACGTGACATGAACTATGAGGCATCGCGGCAGCCATCGCGACCGCTGGTGCGGGAGGAGATCGACCCGCTGGTCGAGGCATTGCGTGCCGCGCTGAGCAACCCGGTCAAGCCGGAACCCCACCAGGGTGCGGCGGTCGGTCGCAATGGGGGTTGAACCCGGCTTTGCGGTTTGTCAAATCTTCGTAATTGACCGACATCAATCACGACCGCGCATTGCCTCGCTATAAAGAACCAGCAGGAAACAGCCCGCTCTCGAAGCATGGGACCGGGCTGCTCCGCACCTCCACTCGCTCACCTGAAGGTACAAACCATGTCCACTCCCACTCTGTACCAGCGTCTCGGTGGCTACGACGCCATCGCCGCTGTCTGTGCTGATCTGATCTCCCGCCTCCGTGCCGGCACCCAGTTGGGCCGTTTCTGGGCCAACCGCGGCGAGGATGGCATCAAGCGGGAATACCAGTTGCTGGTTGATTTCATATGCAATGCCGCCGGCGGTTCGATGTACTACACCGGCCGGGACATGATCCTTACGCACAAGGGCATGCGCATCAGCACCAGCGACTGGGATGTTTTCATGGGCCATCTGAACGCTACCCTGGATCACTTCACAGTACCGGCCGCCGAGCGGGCTGATGTGGTGAACTTCGTGCAGTCGACACGCGGCGACATGGTGGAGTGCTGAATCACCGACTGCCGGACCTCCGCTTCGGGCAGCAAAGATTCCACGCTGCAAACCCGGCCCCGTGAGCGAAAGTGATTCCAGCCTGAATTCACCGCGCCGCCGCTATGTTCGGCGTGCGCACGCACGGGCACAACCAAAGCGACAGCCCGATACCGAGACGTTGGCAGGCCGTATGCGCCAGTTCCAGTTATTCGCCCACCTGTCGGCGGACATCATGCTGGAATTGGCGGCCGAGGCTCGTGTGCTGGAATATCGAGCCGGGGAATATCTTTGGCGTCAGGGCGAACAGAATCATCGCGTGCTGTTCATCGAACAGGGCCTGGCGATTGCATCGAGACAGGTTCGCGAGGGCGTGAGCCGCACCTATGGATTGTTTGGCCCGGGTGACTCCATGGGCATACACGCCATCTGGGCCGGCATGAGCTACCCAACCGACGCGCTGGTGCTCAGCGATGGTTTGACGGCCATCCAGCTCAATACCTCAGCCCTGGTTCAATGCGCGCAGCGGAAATCCGAGCTGGCCGAACCTTTGCTGGTGGAAATTGGACGCTTCACCGAATCCTTCATCCGAAAGATCGACATTGTCAGCGCTGGCACTGTGCCGCAGCGCGTGGCTGCGTTGATGAGCATGTTGATGGCGCGCCATGGCATCGTGAAAGGGGAGAACGAGGCGCGTCTGCCGTTCAGGCTGACGCTGGAACAGATCAGCTCCATTGTCGACAGCCGGCTCGAAACCGTGGCCCGTGTGCTCGCCGCGTGGAAGCGCCAGGGTTGGTTGCGCATCGATGCCGATGGATTTCATTTTGGGCAGTTGGATCGACTGGCTGCGCTGCTCGCGGATTGACCTGGGAGGGTTCCGCGCAATGACCGGTTGCCCCGGTTCTTCCCGGAACACCTATCCCCGATGGCGATATGCGCTTCAGATTCCGTTGTTTGAGCGGATCAACAAATTCCGGCGAGAGAGAGGCCTTGTTACCCGAGGTTTGCCGCGTCTATCAAAGGCGGCTTCCCAATGGAGAAGCTTGCCACACGTTTCAGGTGGGTTGGCGGCATGGCCATGCGGTTACCGCGCGGCTTCACGCCAGAGTCAAAGCGCAAATATCCCGCCAACCAGAATTACTTCACCACGGTATGTCAAGAAGCTTTAAGAACGCCAACAAGACAAGTTGACTCCAATCAAGGTTATTTCAGCTGTCCAAAGGGCTAATAAGTTCCCGACAATAAAAATCACAACGTTTTTCCTGTTGCATTGAAAAGCTGTCATGGGGGGCTGAAAGTGCGATTGCTCGTTCGTCAAATAGGGCTTATCTGGCTGTTTCCACTCGCCGCGCAGGCGAGCAACGGCCTTAACCTGATCGGCTACGGCGCCGAATCGGTGGCGCTTGGCGGCGCCGATGTGGCAATCGCCAGTGACACCCTCGCCCTCAACACCAATCCGGCCGGCATTGCGCGTTTGGGGCCACGGGCGATGGATATTCACAATGCGCTCGCGCATGCCCTCGATGTTTCACATGCGGATGGTTTCGGCAACGACACGTCTGTCTCCAATCGTTTCATTCCAGTCGGCGGTTTCGGCTATGTGCGCCGGCCGGAAGGCTCGGACTGCGCCTGGGGTGTGGCCTTTTTTGGCCAAGGCGGCGCGGGTTTTGTTTACGAGAATCTGAATACCCTGTTCGGCAGCGTCGACGAATTGTCCTCGCAGGTCCGCATCGCCCGCCTGAGTCCCGGTGTCGCCTGTGAAACGGCAAGCGGCATCCATATCGGCGCGGCGCTTGCCCTGAACTACGCGGACATCGAGCAGAAGATCTTTCCCGGCACGTCAGCCGGGCCTTTCTTCGGCTCGGATATCAAGGGAGCGCATGGCTGGGGTGCTACCGTCAAGCTCGGCATCCTCGCGGCACTCTCGGACACGGTGACCCTGGGCGCCAGCTATACGCCCAAGGTCAAGCTCCCCTTGCGCGGCGGCCGTTTGATCTCCAATCAGACCGCGGCGGGGCGCGGCTATGTGACCTACCATGATGTCGAAATCGACGGCATGGCGCTCCCCAATGAGGCCAGCCTGGGGATCGCCTGGCGTTTTCATCCGGACTGGCAGCTTGCGACGGAACTGACCTGGCTCGACTGGTTCGATGCCGCGACCCGCTCCACCCTCAATGCCAGCCGCCCCGACAACCCCGTCGCGCCACCGATTTCCATCACTTCAACCCTGGACTGGCGTGACCAGATTGCGCTGGCGATCGGCCTGATCTGGCGATATTCGCCGGAAACCACCGCATTCGCCGGCGTCAACATCGCGCGCAACCCGATTCCCGCCGAACATCTCAGCCCCTTGCTGGCGCCAATAGGCGAACGTCACCTGACCTTCGGCATGAAGCGCGCACTGAACCGGGACTGGCACCTCAGTTTGGCGACGGAATACCAGTTTCGCAACACGGTGACCTATACCAATCCGGAGTTGCCGCTGGGTTCGAACGCCACCGCGCGCAACGAGAGCGTGGCCGTGCACGCCATGTTCAGCAAGCGATGGTAGGCCTCGCAAAACTGGCGCCCCCCTCGGCCGCGGGTCTCGTCCCGCGTCCGCGTTTGTTCGCTCGGCTCGATGAAACTGCCGACCAGCGGCTGGCATGGATCGCCGCCCTCGCTGGCGCCGGCAAGACCTCCCTTGCGGTGAGCTGGCTTGCAGCACACGACTTGCATTCGATCTGGTACCGGGTGGATGCCGACGACAAGGATGCCGCCAATTTCTTCCACTACCTTGCGCTCGCCGCCAGGAAATACGGCGTGGATTTGCCGCATCTGACACCTGAGTACCTGCCGGGCCTGCCGACCTTCGCCCGGCGTTTCTTCAGAACATTGTTCGCGGCGCTGCCAGGGTCATTTGTCCTGGCTCTCGACAACTACCAGGAAACTGGCGACGAAGCGCCCCTGCATCTGTTGCTGGCCATCGCGGCGGAAGAACTGCCATCCGGCGGGAGGCTGCTGGTGATCAGCCGGCGGGGACCGCCGCCCGTGTTGACCAGAACGTTCACGCGCGCGGTACTGCTGGACGATGGCGACCTGCGTTTCACACAAGCTGAAACCGGTACGCTGCTCGAACATCTCGATATCGGAGACGCGCAACAGGTGCAAGCGGCCACTGATGGCTGGGCCGCCGGCATTATTCTCACCGCGCGCGCGGTGAGCACCGGCGCAAATCCAATCGAGGCAGGCCAGATACCGCGGGCGGTACTTGATTTCATCGCTGCCGAGATATTCGACACATTGCCCGCCGATTGGCGCGACTTTCTGTTGCGGATGGGCCTGTTCCCGCTGGTCACCGAGACATTTTGCGTCGCGATGACGGGTAACAACCAAGGCATGGACTGGCTCGCCGAATTGCATCGCGCGCATCTGTTCGTGACGCCGCAGGCCCAGGACGAGCGGGCCTACGAGTTCCATCCCCTGTTGCGCGCCTTCCTCGCGCATCGCCTGGAGGCCGGGCTGGCTGCCGCCGTGCGTGGCGATTATTTGCGCCAAAGCGCGGCGGTATTGGAGCAGGCCGGCATGATCGAGCCCGCGGTCGAGGCATGGGCGCGCGCGCGCGACTGGACGGCGCTCGGCCGCCTGATCTGCCTGCAGGCGCCTGTCTGGCTCGCAAGCGGCCGGCATGCTTCCGTGCTGGCATGGATCGAGCGTCTCCCCGCGCAAGTGTGTGAAGCTTCACCCTGGCTCGTCTTCTGGTCAGCCACCTGTCGAGCGCTGACCGATCTCGCTGGCGCGCGCGCCGATTTCGAACACGCCTATGCCGCGTTCAAGGCCGCTGCCGACCTATCCGGCCGGTGGCTATGCTGGGCCGGCATCGCGGAAACCTACCTGTTCGGCTGGGATAGCCTGGCCGGCTTCGATCCCTGGATCGAGGAGCTCGAATCCCTGCTCGCACAGCAGCGGGAATTCCCCTCACCCGAAGTCGAGGCGCGGGTCTTGTCCGGGGCGGTGGCGCTGGCCTTTCGGCGCCCCGAACATCCGTTGCTGCCAATCTGGGCCGAGCGCGCGTTGAACCTGATTCGCACCCGGCAGGTCCAGCCGCACACGGCCATGCTGGCCCACTTCGCCGGGGTCTATCACATGTGGCGGGGCCACACTTACGGCATGGATGCCGTGCTGGAGGTGGTGCGGGTGGTCGCCACCCCGATGACCCCGCTCGGGCGCATCCTGATGGGCATGCTGGATCTGGTATCAGCCAATTTCCAGGGCGACGCCGCCAGGATGGAAACGGCATTTTCCGCCGCGATGGAGGAGGCGCGGGAACACGGCATCCATCTGCTGGATGTGTCGCTGATCCAGAACATGGGACTCGCGGCGCTGGCGCGCGGCGACGCGGACCGGCTCGAAGCCCTGATTCACATGACCTGGCCCGCGCTGTTGCCGGACCGTTGGTTGGAGTCGTCCGCGCATATCTATCAGCAGGCCGGACTGGCTTTGCTGCGCGGTGACCACGCTGGCGCCAGGGCCTGGGCGATCAAGGCGTTCGGGCTGGTCAGCATGGGAGGAATCCCGCACTGGGTGTCGCATTTGCGCCTCTTCATGGCCCGCCTGGAAATCCTTGAAGGCAAGGGGGAGTCGGTCGTTGGCGAGCTGGAGTCCATCGTTGCCGATGCCCGCATCACGGGCTGCGATCTTTATCTGGCCGCGGCGCTGCTGAGTCTGGCCGCGCTGCGGCTCGAAACGGGTGATCACGCGACGGCGGCCGGTATGTTGCGCGAAGCGCTGGCCCTCGGCGCGCACTGGAACTACGGCCACCTGTTCCTCTATGCGGCGCCGGATGTGGAAAGCCGTCTGTGTGCTTTCGCCCTCGAAATGAACATCGAACCCTGCTATGTAAAACGCCTGATCAGGCAGCGCGGCCTGCTGCCACCCGAGAATGCCGACGAATGCTGGCCCTGGACGGTGCGCGTGTTCACGCTTGGCGGCTTCCGCCTGCTGTTGAACGGAGAGGCATTCGTCTCGGTCGGCAAACCGCAGAAGAAACCACTCGAACTGCTCAAGGCACTTGTCGCCCAAGGCCCCTCCGGCGCGGTGGCGCGCAATCTTGCCGCGTTGCTCTGGCCCGACGCGGAGGGGGAAACCTTGAAGAAAACCCTGGATATCACGCTGCATCGATTGCGCAAGCTGCTTGGTGGCGACAATGCTGTGCTGCTCCAGGAAGGCAAACTCTCGCTTAATCCGAAGATATGTTGGTGCGATGTCTGGGTTTTCGAACGCATGGCCGAGCGGGTTATCTCAAGTCTGCAAGCGCCGGTGCACGCTGCCGATGTCGTCAAATCCGCATCGGCGCGCGCATTACACCTGTTCAACGGCGCCTTTCTTGCCACTGAAGAAGATTCAGCCTGGTTGCTCCCCGCCCGTGACCACGCCTTGAGCCGCTTCCAGCGGCTCATCGCCGGCCTGGGACGTCACCATGAGCAGACCGGCAATTGGGAGGCGGCCGGCGATCTTTATCGGCGAGGCCTGGAGCAAGACAATCTGAATGAATTCTTCTATCGCCGCCTGATCTTCTGCCTGCAAAAACAGAACCGGCATACCGAGGCTTTGTGTGTCTATCGGCGTTGCCGGGAACTGCTGTCCATCGTTCTCGGCGTTGCGCCATCGGCCGAGACGGAATCCCTCATCCGGCTTTCGCGCGAAGGCTGATCGCCGCAAACCGCTCAAGCCCTGGTCCGGGCCGCCTCGGAGCATGCCTCGAATACCTTAACGAATCGGTAGGTTATCCGTAGGCAAGACGCGTCCATAACGTCAATACGAGGATTGTTCCTCGTAGACAACGTAAAGGAGGCCATCATGAAACTCACTACCTTGGCAATCGCCTTGATCGGAATCGCAACCGTATTACCTGTCAGGGCCAATTTCGACGAAGCCGATTGGAGTCGCTCCGAACTGCAGTGGAACGAGGAGTACGACACCTATGTGGTAGCGCCCGCGCTGAAGCCGGACATCTTTCAGGAACGCCTGGTCTGGAGCGATCACTACACCGAATTCGTGCCGGTCGCCATGGCCTACATGGCCGAGTTGCGGGACTACCACGAACAGAAGGTCTGGAGTGAACAACAAGGCGCTTTTGTGCTGCGGGCAAGCATCGAGCCGTGTCCGAAACTGGGTGCGCAGACCGCTTTGATGCGTGTTGCCGGACTGCGTTGATCAACCCGCTGTGCAGCAATTGGCGTGACTGCGCCATCCAGCCGCCACATTCACATCGAAAGGGGAAAATCCATGTCACTCACCCTTATTCCCACAAAGACGGAGGCTTTCGGAGCCTGGCCCATGTACGCGCCGACGACCGTTTCCGAATTCGGCGCCAGCGAGGAATCAAGCGCCCATGCTGAAAGCATCTATACGGTGATTCTGGCCAGCGGCACGGAAGATGGCGGCAAACGTGCCACGCTGGCGCTTTCCATGGCTTGCACGGCGCTATCCATGGACTTGACAACACATCTTTTCCTGGTCGGCGCGGGCAGTATCTGGGCCTACCAGGGACATGCCGATGGCATTCAGGTAGATGGTTTTCCGGCATTGGACGAGTTGCTGGAAAGCTTTGTCGACCTGGGCGGGAATCTGGCCGTCTGTTCAACCTGCAACCAAGCCCTTTGCCACGCCACCGGCAGCCAGGAAAGGGCTTTCACCCGCCGCCCGGGCGTGCAGATCCAGGGAATGGCAACCGTGATGGAGCATCTCATGCAAGGACGCGCCGTCACCTTTTGAGCACGCAACTTCAACTTCCATTACCCGTTCAAGGAGATCAACCATGTATCGCAAACTATCCATTGCCGCGGCGCTGTTTTGTACGCAATCGTTTGCCACCTATGCGGCTTCCGACATTGCTGAAGGCACCCTGTTGTATCAGCAGTTCCGTTGCGGGGAATGTCATGGCGCGGACGCGAAAAAGCCTTTCGGAAAATACAACGCAATACTGGCGGGCATGAATCCGGATGACATTTATATGAAGACCAAGCGTTTTGTCGAAAGCAGGTCGCATGAGCAAGTCCTGCAAGGCTGCGGCGAACCGCCCAGCCATGTTCAGATCAAGAAAATTTCTGATTACCTGGCAACCTTGCCGAAGTAGCCCGGATTTATCCATGAAACCGTAGGGTGCGCCATGCGCACCGATAGTCTGAATGGTGCGCACGGCGCACCCTACGGCCTGGCTGGCAATCTGGGATTAATCGGGCCGAATCAATCCTGTCATGAGGGGCAGACACGGCATTTCCGGCCAGCAAGGGCGGCGACTGTTTTGTCGGCCAGATACCGGGTACCTACGCGCAGGATTTCCAGTGGGCGGTAACGGTCACGCATATTGCAGGTTTTACACAGCGCCTCGATCGGAAGGCTGCGTTCACGCAACTCCAGAATCTGGCGCAGACCATGGTCGCGAACATGGCCGATACCGTGTCGGTGTCCGATGTCGTTGTAGCAATAGAGATACTCGCCGCCGGAAGAGATGAATAGATCGCTATTGCGCGGGATGCATCGGAAACAGTTTGCAAGATATTGCCTGGCGATGTCGCTCGCGGAGGGAATGAAGTCCAGCTCCTGCGAGCGCAGTCCGTATTCGGCGATGATCGAACGCAAGCGCCGGGTGGCCATTTCGTGGTCTTGCATCCCCCCGCCACGGTTGTAAAGCGTGGGTGACATGGTCAGGTTGCTGATCCCCTGCTCACGGAGCCAGGCGATGGTTTGTGGCAGGGAGGCAAGGCATTCGGCGAGCGGGGTCAGGCTGATGGCCAGGCGGGTTCGGGTGAATGTCTGTTGCGCCAGGCGGATATTTTCCTTGACCCGTTCGTGATCCAGCTTGACATGAACCCGCCCATAGATACCGGGGTCGATGCTGGAGAACGACACGATCAGCATGCCGATGCGCCCATCCAGATGTTTCAGGCGTTCCACATCGAGTTCCTGGCCGTTGGTCACCATGTCGAAGCGCGCCGGGTGCTCACCGATCGCCGTGACCATGTCCATAAAACGTGGATGCGTGGTGGGCTCGCCATAACCGGCTACCACCACTCGAAACACCTCGGCGGGGGATATCCGGTCCAGCGCGACGCGGAAGGTGTCCCATGCCATGAGACGGCGATCGCTGATCAGGTGCTGCGGGCACATGGAACAACGCGCGTTGCACTTGCTGGTCCATTCCATGTTGACGGCGATCTTGTAGCGCTTCATCGGGTTTCACCGGAGGCCGGGCCCACGCCGGCTAAGTCGGGGGATAAGCGCGGGATATGGCGGTTGCAGTTCGGCACCACCAGTTCGACTTCAACCAGCACGACGCGGGCAGCGCCAGGAAAGAGCGCAACGATTTCGCCGCTTGCATGGATTCGTGCCGTGCCATTGACTCGCAGACGTGCGCCATCGGAAAAATCGATGAACAGGCAGCCGACGTTTGGATTGCGCAGGATATTGCCCAGGCTCATGAATGCGCCGTTGCCATCGAAATCCGGAAAAGCGAAGCGGCGTGAGTCCAAAACCCGAATCAAGCCCGGCCCGCCGCCCTTGAATGAACAATCACAGCGCCCGGTGTCATCGCTGGTGGCGAGAAAAAAGTAGGGCGCGGCTTCCAGTCGGCTGTGGAACTCGACGGGAATCTCACGCCACAGCAGGCGCTGGCGTCGTGCCGTGTCCCAGAGTTCGGCGGTATTCCAACGTTGTTGCGCCGCCATCTCTCCCGCATGGAAATCCTGTTCTGGCTGGGCCGCGCTCATGTTGTCGCCAGGAGAAAGTAGGTTTGTGCGCACGTTGTGTTCCCTGTTCCAGACATAAGGCGCGTAGCGTGCTGAGCACAGATTAAACAGCGCTTAACCGGCGATCATCGTAAGCCGGCAGGTTTTATGTTGGGATTGCGTTGTTTGGCAGCACACCCGCCGCGCGACCCACGATGCCAGGCGCCTTATTACGGGCCTCCGCGCACGGAGAAATCACGAAAGCGTGCGGCCAGCGCGTCGAGCCCGGCCTGTTCCAGGTCGCTCGCGACGATCTCGGGCAACCTAGTCCCGCAACCGGCTGGCCGATGCGCCTGGATCACCAGTCGGTCGGCGCCCGCATGCCGTATCTCGTTCGATAGCGCCATCAGATCGTCGGCGGAGAGTAATTCCGGGTGCCAGGTGCAGCGCAGTTCGTAATCCACGCCCGCTTCCAGGATCAGGCGCAGGCTGTCGAACACCGCCTCGCCAACGCTAGAGGTGTCGGTAATGCGGGGATAAACGGCGCGCGGCGCCTTCAGGTCGAGGCCGATCCAGTCGATGAGCGGCAAGACGCGCGCTAGACGTTGCGGGTACATGCCGGCGCTGTGCAGACCGATCCGGAAGCCCATCGCCTTGGCTTCACGCATGGCGTCGGCGAGCCCGCCCTGCAGGGTGGGTTCGCCGCCGGAAAACACCACGGCATCGAGCAGGCCGCGCCGGCTTGCGAGAAAACGCAGCAGGTCCGGCCAGGCATGGCTTTCCGGCCCGTCCGCGGGCAATAGATGCGGGTTGTGGCAATAGCTACAGCGCCAGGGGCAGCCCTGGCAGAACACCACGGCGGCCAGCCGGCCGGGGTAGTCGGTGGTGGTGAACGGCGTGAAGCCGCCGATGCGGAGTGTGGTCATGGCGGTGGGCCGGAAAGCAGGTCGGCAATCCCTTGCCGACGCGCGGAGGTTGGGATGTCGGCAAAGGATTGCCGACCTGCTTGGTTCAGCCTTGCGTTTGCGGGCTCAGGCCGCAGCTTGCTTCCCGATAGAAGCGGCGCTCGGCATATTCGCCTTTCTTGCCGGTGTTGAAGCTGGCCACCGGGCGGTGGTAGCCCATTACGCGAGTCCAGACTTCGCAGGGCTGGCGTTCCTCGTCTTTCAGTTCGATGTCGATCTGGTTGAAGTCGATCGGTGCGTTCATGGTGTCTCCTTGGTTTGAGGTGGGGGTGAGGACTAGGCGGCCTTGAGTTGGCGTTTCTTGGCCAGGATTTCGGCGTCGCACTTCGGGCAGAACTTGTGTTCGCCGGAGAGATAGCCGTGGGTCGGGCAGATCGAGAAGGTCGGCGTGATGGTGATGTAGGGCAGGCGGAAATTGGTCAGCGCCCGCTTGACCAGGGTCTTGCAGGCCTCGACGCTGGAGATGCGTTCGTTCATGTACAGGTGCAGCACGGTGCCGCCGGTGTATTTCGCCTGTAACGCTTCCTGCCGGGAGAGTGCCTCGAACGGGTCGTCGGTCCAGCCCACCGGCAGTTGCGAGGAGTTGCTGTAGTAGGGCTGCGCCTCGCTCCCGGCTTGAAGGATGTCGGCCCAGCGTTTGCGGTCTTCCTTGGCGAAACGGTAGGTGGTTCCCTCCGCCGGCGTGGCTTCCAGGTTGTAGAGGTGGCCGGTGGCTTCCTGGAATTCGACCATGCGGGCTCGGACGTGGTCGAGCAGGCGGCAGGCGAAGGCGTGGCCCCAGTCCGAGGTGAGATCGTGCGCGCCGTCGCTGAAGTTGCGGATCATCTCGTTGATACCGTTGACGCCCAGCGTCGAGAAGTGATTGCGCAGGGTGCCGAGGTAACGCTTGGTA
>ENA-UOWO01005898-UOWO01005898.1-activated-sludge-metagenome-genome-assembly--contig:-NODE-5898-length-12752-cov-6.510121_pt1 | contig 12752 bp, 10 predicted proteins | sample MGYA00238148_ERZ761564 | MGnify/ENA primary metagenome ERZ761564 (study PRJEB28885, sample SAMN05720194) | activated sludge metagenome | isolation source: Anaerobic digester | place: USA...
ACAAGATTATCGTTACCGCAGGTAACGTTGAAGGCATCTCGGTGGTTGAAGATCACCTCCTGGTCACAACACCCGAACCGGTTGCTCCTCCCGAGCCGGAGAAGCAGTTCTACACGGTCAAGAAAGGTGATTACCTGTCGAAGATCGCCAAGGAGGTTTACGGTGACGCAAAGAAATACCCGATCATCTTCGAAGCCAACAAACCCATGCTCAAGGATCCCGATCTGATCTATCCCGGGCAGGTCCTGGTTATTCCTCCACTCACTTAGGAATGTCTTGCATATGATATGTGCAGAGGCGGGTCTGAAGCCCGCCTCTGCTGTTTACGGCACAACATTTGATCAAAATTGTTGTTATATTTGCACCGGTGAGAAAGATACGCATCATATCGCCATTCATATCCCTGTTCCTGATTACACTCATTCTGTCAGGCAGTTTCGGTTTTACCCTTATTCATCATACCTGTATCCACTGCGGAACCAACGAGACAATCGCCTCCCTGGCCGGTGACCCGGTCGGGGATAATTGCTGCGGCAATCACGGAAATTCCTGCTGCGGTGATCAGAAAGCGACCTCCTGCAGCCATGGAGATTGTGACGTACAGCACCGCCACAGTACAGGTGACGCGGTTCTTTCAGATGACTGCTGCACACACGAGACTGAGAGGGTTGTGACGGACGAACTCGTGCGTACAGAGGCACAGAATGAGATTCTTCCTTACTTCCTTGCAGCAACGATCATTGCTGTCATGGAAGAACATCAAACCAATAACTACAATCATTTTTCGGGAGAGCAGCCCTTCCACTGCGGGCGCGACCTGACAACAATGCTCTGCCGTATCCGCTCCTGATACTTTCATAGGGAAACAACTGACACCGGAAAGGATGACTGCCTTACCCGGATGTTGTTGTTGACGCTGAATGCGTGATGGTTTTCAAAAACCGCTGCAATAATGCCATTTAATTAATTTTTAACATTTTCCCTATGAAACATTTAATAACACTGATAACAATTCTTCTTATCCCTGCCTTCGCGGTGGCCCAGGGTCGCCTGGAGGGCAAGGTCGTAGTCGCCGGCAGTGACGGTGCACCCGACGGAGAAGGCCTGCCCGGTGCAAACGTGGTCTGGGCCGGAACAACTGTCGGAGCTTCCGCCAATGCAGCAGGCTATTTTACAATCAGGAAAGTAAAGGATCACAACCTGCTTGTGGCCAGTTTTGTCGGTTATACAAGTGACACCGTCATGATTGATCCAGGCACTGATTACATAGAGATCATCCTAAAGGAAAACAGCATGATTGATGAGATCACGGTAATAGGCCGGGCCACAGGTACACACATTGACCGCGAAGCCACAATTGCCACAGTAAACATCACTGCCGCAGAGCTGTGCAAGGCGGCATGCTGCAACCTCTCGGAAAGTTTTGTCACCAACGCTTCCGTTGATGTCAACTATGCCGATGCCGCCACCGGCGCGAAACAGATACAGCTTCTCGGCCTTGCCGGCTCATACGTTCAGATACTGACAGAGAACATCCCGGCAATGTACGGACTGGGAGCGGCTTACGGGCTGAGCTATATCCCCGGCCCGTGGATGGAGTCCATACAGGTCTCAAAGGGCACCTCCTCGGTGCGAAACGGAAACGAGTCAATCACCGGGCAGATTAACGTCGAATACAAGAAACCTGCAACAAGTGAGATAGTATTTGTAAATGGATTCGTTAGCGATGCAGGCAAGATCGAGACCAATGCAAATGCTTCACTCAGGCTTAACCAATACTGGAGCACGATGCTGCTTGGTCACGGCGAAACACAGTCGGGGGCCAGCGACCACAACAAAGACGGTTTCCGCGATGAGCCTGACGTCAGGCAATACAGTTTCATGAACCGGTGGGACTACCTCAGCAATAATCTCACCTTCCGCGCAGGCATCAAGTACATGAATGAGGAGAGGATTGGCGGCCAGTTTGACTATAGCCGCAATGACCCAAACACCTGGGACAGCGGCTACGGGATAAACATGGCTACAGAGAGGGCTGAGGCCTTCACCAAGCTGGGAGGCATGTTCGGCCCCTCAGACAATATGTCTTTAGGCTGGATACAGAGTTTCACCTTTCATGAGATGAACTCCTGGCTGGGATACAACAAGTACGACGCAACCCAGAAGAGCTATTACACCAACCTTCTATACCAGTACTTCCCGGCAGAGAAACACACTGTTGATGCAGGTGTCAGCTACCGCTTCGACCATTATGACGAGTTGCAGGGTATCTACGGGCCGCTGACCGGGCAGGTCCTGACCAACATCAATGCGGAAACAGTCGAATCGGTACCGGGAATCTTCATGCAATACACCTACACTGATTCCGCAAAAGTAACACTGCTGGCCGGAGTCAGGTACGACTTCTACCGTAACCACGGCGCACAGTTCACCCCGCGCCTTCACCTGCGCTATGAAATCACACCCCATATGACCCTCAGGGCTTCCGCAGGAAAAGGCTACCGGACAGTGCATGTACTGGCTGAGAATATGTACTTCCTGTCAAGCAGCAGGCAGATGGTGATTGCAGACAACCTCGACATTGAAGAGGCATGGAACGCAGGGATCAACCTGACAGGGTACATCCACATCGGCGACCGTGAGCTCAGGCTTACCGGCGAAGCCTACCGAACCAGCTTCATAAAGCAGATAGTGACTGATCTCGACTCTGACGTTGACAGGGTATCGTTTTACAACCTCGACGGAAAATCATATTCAAATGTTATCCAGCTCGAGGCACAGATGCAACCTGTGACAGGACTGGATATCACAGCCGCATGGCGCTGGAATGACGTCAGGCAGACCATCGGCGGAGATCTTCGCGAGAAGCCTCTTGCGTCACGCTACAAGGGACTGCTCACTGCCTCATACACAACACGCATGAGGAAGTGGCAGGCTGACTATACACTGCAGTACAACGGTCCCGGAAGGTTACCCTCCACCATGGCAAATCCGGAACCCTACCGGAGGCATGATCAGTTCGGCGCCTACCCGGTGATGAATGCCCAGGTGACGAGGTATTTCAAAAAATGGAGCGTCTATATCGGTGCCGAGAACATCACCGGGTCAAGGCAGCATGATGCGATCATCGCAGCCGATGATCCTTTTGGCCCGTATTTTGACGGTTCAATGATCTACGGTCCGGTGCACGGCCGGAAACTCTATGCAGGTTTCAGATTTGCACTCGACAGACCACAGAATTAAAAACAATACTCAAAATACACAATACAATGAAAAGCAATCTTATAATCACAGCAGTTCTTCTCTTCCTCTTCTCCTCACTCACGCTCAGCGCCCAGGAGAAAAACAAAAAGGATGTCTCAACGGTCAGGTTCGCGACAAGCATCGATTGTCAGAACTGTGTCAACACAATCATGAAGAACGTCCCCTTTGAAAAAGGCGTGAAAGACGTGAAATGTGATCTCGCAACAAAAGAGGTCACCGTGCAGTACCAGAAGGATAAGATCTCCCCGGAAACGCTGAAGAGATCGATTGAAAAGCTTGGCTTCACCGCAAAGGAGGTGACTGAAAAGAAAAAGGAGGAAGTGACCCCGCAGGGAAGCAGGCAGTAATGGAAAAATTAAACTTTTCCTGTGTCCTGACGGATATCCGTTTAAACAGCCCCGGTTATACCGGCGAGTTCCCTGATGACCACCGAGGCGCAGGCTATGCCGAAAGCTGCGGGCATATATGATATCGTTCCGACGCTCGATGCCTTGTTGCTCTCATCAGAGCCCCTGACAATGAGGTTCTTGTCAACCGCCTCCGGGCTGTAAACGGCAGTGAATCCCTCATGCACACCCAGCTTGTGCAGCTTCTTGCGAAGCATGCGTGCCAGGTTGCAGAAATTCGTTTCAGAGATGTCAGCTACCCTTATTGCCGTCGGATCATACTTGCCTCCGGCACCCATGGAGCTTACCACCCTCAGGTTCAGCCTGAGAGAGTGATAGACGAGAAAAACCTTGGGTGACAGAGTGTCTATGGCGTCAACCACATAGTTGTATTTTGCTTCTTCCAGGATGTCAATCATCCTCTGATCGCGAATGAACTCGGCAATGATCCGGAGCCGCAGGTCGGGGTTGATGTCAAGCAGCCTCTCTCCCATCACCTCGGCTTTCTTTCTGCCCGTGGTTGAGGTAAGCGCCGGCAGTTGCCTGTTCCTGTTTGCAGCCGTAACCACATCACCGTCAATGATTGTCATGGCGCCTGCCCCCGCCCTGCAAATCATCTCAGCGGCCCATGATCCCACGCCTCCCAGACCTGCCACCAGCACATGCGAATCCTTCAGTCTCTGCAGTGCCTCAGGGCCGAGCAGCATCTCGGTTCGTGACAGCCATCCTTCCATCACAGGTTGAAGTTCAGTAATAATTTGAAATTATTCCGTACCAGGCTTTCCGCCCTCTGCTCATCATACCCCGCGGCAGCCTCAAAGAGGCGGTATACCTCAGCTATTGACTGACCCGATTCGTCAGTCTCGAGAAGCAGTTTTTCGTGGTATACTGACTGAAGCACCTCGGTTGTCAATCCCTTTGCCCCCAGTGAGAACCAGAAACCCTCTTCGGCCAGTGATGCTGCCAGGCTGCCGCTGCCCCGGAATCCATGGATGATCCATGGGCGGCCGGGTTTGACCTCCCTGTGCGCACGCCTCAGTTCATCCCACCCCCTGACGCAATGGATCACCACCGGCTTCCCCATCTCCCCGGCAATGTTCGCCTGGAAAAGGAAGGCACGGTATTGTACCTCCCCCTGCGCCCCGCGAAGCCGGTCAAACCCGGCCTCACCAATCATCACCACATGAGGGTGCGCGGCAGTTAACAACAACTCTGTCTGTAAGTTCTCCAGGTTGTCATCTGTCAGCTGCCACGGATGGATGCCTGCAGAAAAGAGGGTGTTTGCGGGAAAATCCGAAGGCACCTCATCACCTGCCATCAGGTTCCTGACAGCAACGGTGTCACCTCCTCCGCCCTGTGAATGGGTGTGAAAGTCAATATATCTTATCTCCCCGGGGAGTTTCATCAGGTTTATTATGAGAGCCGTCTGATGCCGTCATCAAGCCGGCGCAGCGTCTCCTCCCTCCCTATGATGGCAGCAATGTCAAAGAGGTGCGGGCCCCTGGAAGCGCCCACCAGCAGCAGCCGGAAGAGATTGAGTATCGCCCCTGTGTTGTAACCCGCCGAGGCAATCCATTCCTTCACGCTCTGCTCCAGCACCTCCGGTGCGAAGTGATGCACTTCAGCAACCTTCCCGCGAAGTTCACCCATCTGCCCCGGCGAGTCAGCATTCCAGCGCTTCCTGACAACTTCAGGATCATAGCTCTCCGGGGCCACGAAGAAGAAGTCCGACTCATTCCAGAGATCCTTTACAAACCCGGCTCTCTCCTTCACCAGTGATACGATACTGACGAGGGAGGCCCGGTCTGGGCTGAATCCCTTCTGATTCACCAAAGGCATGAAGAGGTCAGCCAGTTCCTCATTGCTTTTCATCTGGAAATACCGGGCATTAAACCACTTCGCCTTGTCAGGGTCAAAGCGCGATCCTGACTTTCCGACCCTGTCAATGGTGAAGGCTGCAATCAGCTCATCCATTGTGAATATCTCCTGTTCCGTTCCCGGGTTCCATCCCAGGAGGGCCAGCATGTTGACAAACGCTTCGGGGAAGTAGCCCTCCTCGCGGTATCCGGAGGCTGTTTCGCCGTATGGCCAGTAAAGCGGAAAAACCGGGAATCCCATCTTGTCGCCGTCGCGTTTGCTCAGCTTACCCTTGCCTGTAGGCTTGAGCAACAGCGGCAGGTGCGCAAAGAGCGGAGCCTGCCAGCCGAAGCTGCGGTAAAGCATCACGTGCAGCGGCAGTGACGGAAGCCATTCCTCGCCCCTGATCACGTGCGAGATCTCCATCAGGTGATCATCGACAATGTTTGCCAGATGGTAAGTTGGCATGCCGTCAGACTTGTACAGCACCTTGTCATCGAGGGTGGAGGTGTTGACCACGATGTCACCCCTGATCAGGTCATTGAAGTGAATGTCTTCGTTCTCAGGCATGCGGTATCTTACCACATAATGCTCCCCGGAAGCAATGCGTTGCTCAACCTCATCTGCAGGGAGGGTAAGGGAATTGCACATACTCATCCTGGTGGTGCAGCCGTAGTTGAATGTCTCACCACGTGATTCATGATCCTGCCTCAGCCTCTCAAGCTCTTCGGGCGTGTCGAAAGCGTAATAGGCATCGCCACTTCTGAGAAGCTCATCGGCATAGCGGTGGTATATCTCCTTCCTGTCGCTCTGCCGGTAAGGGGCAAACGGACCGCCCTCGCGCACCCCCTCATCAACCTTAATGCCCGCCCATTCCAGTGAGTCCATTATATAGTCTTCTGCACCGTCAACGTAACGTGTCTGGTCGGTGTCTTCTATCCGGAGGATGAAGGTACCGCCATGATGCCTTGCAAAGAGATAGTTATAAAGTGCCGTGCGTACGCCGCCGATGTGAAGGGGGCCTGTGGGGCTCGGGGCAAAGCGCACCCTGATTTTTCTGTCTGCCATATGCTGAATGTTGCCTGAACTGATGATAGCCGCTCCGCTCCGTCCTGCAAAGGCTCCTGCGGCAGCGCCTGACAAAGATAAATATTATGTGGCTAAGGGCAATTTACCCCCGGGGTCAACATTAAAAATCATGTTTTGTGACCTCTATTTGTATTATTTTTACGTCATAACGAATTAATCATCACTCACGATGAAAAAGATGAAAGCACTCGTCAAGGCACAGGCTGCCAAAGGATTATGGATGCAGGAAGTACCCATCCCCGAGCCGGGTTACAATGATGTCATAATAAAGGTCAAAAAATCAGCCATCTGCGGTACTGACCTTCACATATATGAGTGGAACGAATGGGCGCAAAAGACAATAAAAGTACCCATGACAATCGGCCATGAGTACATGGGTCATGTTGAAAAAGCCGGCCCGGGCGTCACAAATGTAAAGGTGGGTGACAGGGTCACCGGCGAGGGGCATCTCTTCTGCGGCACCTGCCGTAACTGCCGCCGCGGCCGCGAACATGTATGCGAAAACACCGTCGGCATCGGCGTTCACATAGACGGCTCCTTTGCTGAATACGTGAAGGTGCCGGCCCGGAATGTGGTGCTTCTTGATTCAAGGATACCGGATGACTGGGCAGCCATCATGGATCCGTTTGGCAACGCCACCCATACAGCCCTGGCGTTCCCGCTGCTGGGCGAGGATGTGCTCATCACAGGGTCAGGACTGATAGGCAGCATGGCCGTTGCCATTGCCAGATTTGCCGGTGCCCGGCATATTGTCGCCAGTGACCTGAGCGACTACCGCCTTGATCTGGCAAAAAAGATGGGCGCCACATTGGTTGTCAACCCGAAAAAGGGAGAAAAGATAAAGGATGTACTGGAGCCGCTCAATATGAAAGGCTTCGACGTGGGGCTTGAGATGTCAGGGTCACCGGCAGCCTTCCGTGAAATGATCGCCAACATGTACAACGGTTCAAATATCGCCCTGCTGGGCATACTCCCCTCGAACTTTGAGGTGCCATGGAGTGATATCATATTCAAGGCTTTGACACTCAAGGGTATTTACGGCCGTGAGATGTGGGAGACATGGTACAAGATGCAGATGATGATAATCGGCGGCATCAATCTTGACCCCATCATTACCCACCGATTCCCAATTGATGACTTCCGGAAGGGATTTGACATCATGGAGGAGGGCAACTGCGGCAAGGTGATTCTGAGCTGGGACTAATCCGCAGCATGTATCTGCAATCATGCCAACGTGGTCAATCATGACATTGCTCATCATCCCGTGAGAGGAAAAGTCCATGGCCACAGGGTCAGGGATTTCCGCTTCCCCATAAATATGAGAAAAGTCAGTTCTGGAGCTTGACGATTACGAAAATAATTTTATCTTACATGTCATTGTTACGATAACATATGACGTTAAACCCGGAACACAGGTCCTATGAAGAATTGTCAGGCAACTTCACCTGGGCTGTTGCTGAAAAAGAGCTTGACTACAAAAACGGTGAAGTAATCAACATCGGGTGGTATTGCAGCGACAGGATATGCCTGAAGGGCAATGCAGCCAAAGTTGCCCTGATCTACGAAGGGTTCGGTGGAATAAGCAGGCAGTTCACCTATGATGACATCCGTATTGCAGGCAACACAATAGGGACATTCCTCAGAGGTCTTGGCATCATTGAAGGTGACAGGGTATGCCTCTTCATGGACAGGATCCCCGAGCTGTACCTCTCCTTCCTCGGCATACTCAAGACCGGCGCTATTGTACAGCCGCTCTTTTCCGCCTTCGGCGAAGAATCACTGTTTGTCAGGCTGGAAAACGCAGGGACCAGGGCTATAATCACGCAAAAAAAACATCTCCAGAAAGTCAGGAAGATACGGGGGAAGCTGCCTCACCTGGAGTATGTCATCATCGTTGATGAGATTAAATCTGCAGACCTTGCCGCCGGTGAGGTTCTTTTCAGGCTCGACAACGCAGCGCCGGTGGAAAACTTTGACATCTGCCCCACCATGGCCGAGACACCTTCAGTGCTGCATTATACATCAGGAACCACCGGCCAGCCCAAGGGGGTGCAACATGTTCATTACTCACTTATTTCACAGTACCTGACAACAAAGTGGGTTCTTGACCTTCGTGATGACGATATTTACTGGTGCACCGCAGACCCGGGATGGGTCACCGGCACCTCGTACGGCATCATCGGTCCGTGGAGCCTCGGAGTGACACAGTGCGTCCTCGACAGCGGTTTCTCGGCACAGGCATGGTACCGCTTTGCCGAAAAGAACAGGGTTACCGTATGGTACTCCGCTCCCACTGCAATAAGGGCACTTATGAAGGCCGGAAATGAAATAGTGAAGTCGTTTGACCTGTCATCGCTTCGCCACCTGGCAAGTGTGGGTGAGCCACTCAACTCAGAAGCCGTGATATGGTCGGAGAAAGTGTTCGGCAAACCATTCCATGATACATTCTGGCAGACAGAGACCGGGTCAATAATGATAACCAACTTCCCGGGGATGAAGATTAAACCGGGATCAATGGGCAGAACATTTCCCGGGATAACCGGAACGGTACTTGATCCGGCCACATTCCGGCCTTATCCTGAACACGGAAGAGCCGGCCTCATCGCCTTCAGACCAGGGTGGCCCGCCATGATGCGTGCATACTGGAACAACGAGGAAAAATACAGGGAGAAGTTTGTCAACGGATGGTATCTTTCAGGCGACAGGGCCAGCATTGACAGCGAGGGATATTACTGGTTCATCGGCCGTGATGATGATGTCATAAATACAGGCGGGCACCTTGTGAGTCCCTTCGAGGTTGAATCGGCACTGCTTGAACATCCGGCCGTGGCCGAATCAGCCGTCACCTCCAGACCTGATGAGATCAACATGGAGGTGGTCAAGGCGTTCATTACCCTGAAACCCGGCCATACACCTGACCCAGACCTCGAACTTGATATCATGAACTTCATCAGGAAACGTCTGTCTCCCATTGCCATGCCGCAGGCTGTGGAATTCATGGACAGGCTCCCGAAAACACGAAGCGGAAAGATAATGAGACGCGTCCTCCACGCAAAAGAATGGGGAGAAGAGATCGGAGACATCTCGACACTGGAAAACGACTGACATCACACGGCAATAAACAGGACACTAATTTTCAAACAACTGCATATGGAAGAAATGAACATCAATGAAATGAAGGAGCTTATAATGAACTATGTCATCAAGGAATACATTGATGATGACGATGTCAAAATCACATATGAAACTCCACTCATATCAAGCGGTTACGTAGACTCTTTCTCAATGGTCTCTCTCCTGGTCTTTCTTGAAAACAAATTCAGGATCAAGATCCCTCCTTCAAAGGCAACCCCGGAAGCCTTTGACAGCGTCAACAACATTGTTGCGCTGGTCAATCAGTATCTGAAACAGTAACACAAAAACCATGTTATTGATGATTATCATCATTGGATTATGATGGCAAAGCCCCATCTTTGCAGTAGTTTCACATAAATATTCCGTTAAGATGTACGATAGTTACAGGGATCACCTGGCGATCCAGCTTGAGGAGATCAGGGAGGCTGGTCTCTATAAGAATGAACGTGTCATTGTTTCGCCCCAGGGGGCAGAGATAACCCTGAATACAGGGCAGAAGGTGCTTAATTTCTGTGCCAACAACTACCTTGGCCTCTCGGCAAATAAAAAGCTTGTTGAAGCAGCAAAGCAAGCGCTTGATACTCATGGCTACGGCATGTCATCGGTCCGTTTCATCTGCGGAACGGGCGACATGCACAAGGAGCTGGAAAAAAAGATTGCTGAATTCTTCGGCACGGAAGACACCATACTTTATGCTGCCTGCTTTGACGCCAACGGCGGCGTGTTTGAACCGCTGCTCACCAGTGATGATGCCATCATCAGCGACTCGCTCAATCATGCTTCAATCATTGACGGTGTGAGGCTCTGCAAAGCTAACCGATACAGGTATGAGAACGCTGACATGGAAGACCTTGAGGCACAGCTTCAGCTGGCACAGCAGCACCGCTTCAGGCTGATTGTCACTGACGGTGTTTTCTCGATGGACGGCAATGTTGCGCCTCTGGGCAGGATCTATGAGCTGGCAAACAAATACAATGCGATGGTGATGGTCGATGAGTCGCACTCCGCCGGCGTGGTTGGCGAGACCGGCCGCGGCGTCACCGAGCTTTACAATCTTCGCGGAAAGATTGAGATTATCACCGGTACGCTCGGAAAGGCATTCGGTGGAGCCATCGGAGGATTCACCACCGGGAAAAAGGAGATCATCGAGATGCTGCGCCAGCGTTCCAGGCCTTATCTTTTCTCCAACTCCATCCCTCCCCTCGTGGCCGCTGCCGGTCTGAAAATGATTGAGATGATGACCGAAACCAACGAGCTGCAGGACAAGCTTCATCACAACACCAGGTATTTCATGGAGAAGATGCTTAAAGCCGGTTTCGACATCAAGCCCACACAGTCAGCCATCTGCGCCGTGATGCTCTATGACGCCAAACTGTCACAGGAGATGGCTTCCAGGCTCCTGAAGGAAGGCATCTATGTCATCGGCTTCTATTATCCGGTGGTTCCGAAGGATCAGGCACGCATCCGGGTACAGCTTTCGGCAGCCCACGAGACGGAGCACCTTGACAAAGCCATAAATGCATTCATAAAAGTCGGAAAGGACCTTGGCGTTCTGAAATAAATTTAAATTTTTTTGCCTTTCCCATTTATTAATAGGTATAGGCCGGGTTTAAAAAATTAAAATAACTCCGGTTTCCTCTTGTATTTTTAAATTAATGGTTATTTTTGCCAACCATAAGTAAGACTATGTACCACACATCACTATTTATTGCCCTGTTTATTCTCATCGCCATAAGCGGATGACCGGGGAGTAGTATATAGTGAGGATTATAATATCTGAAAGCTTCCCGGGAAACCGGGGAGCTTTTTTTGTTTAAAAAACTTCTGTAATGAAAAAAGAACTGAGAAGCTTGCAGACAATGAGCGGAAGGACGATGGCCGGCGCCAGGAGCCTCTGGCGTGCAAACGGCATGAAGGAGGAACACTTCGGCAGGCCGGTGATAGCTGTCGTCAACTCATTCTCGCAGTTCGTGCCGGGCCATGTGCACCTGCAGCAGGCCGGCAGCGTGATCAGGGAAGAGCTTGCCCGCCGGGGACTTTTTGCAGCAGAGTTTAACACCATTGCCATTGATGACGGCATAGCCATGGGGCACGGCGGAATGCTCTACTCTCTCCCCTCCCGCGACCTTATTGCTGACAGCGTGGAGTACGTCTGCAACGCTCACCGTGCTGATGCCATGATCTGCGTCAGCAACTGTGACAAGATCACTCCAGGCATGCTGATGGCCACCATGAGACTGAATATTCCGGCAGTGTTCGTTTCGGGCGGACCGATGGAGGCGGGCGTTTCGGGCGGAAGAGCCGTTGACCTGATTGATACAATGGTGGCTGCGGCGGATGACTCCGTTTCCGCGGAAAAGCTTCTCGGACTCGAGAAATCATCATGCCCCTCCTGCGGATCATGCTCGGGAATGTTCACTGCCAACTCAATGAACTGCCTGACAGAGGCGCTGGGGCTGGCATTGCCGGGAAACGGCACCGTGCCGGCAACACACGTTGACAGGATGAAGATGTTCCGGAGGGGAGCTCAGCTGATAGCTGATCTTGCTGAAAGGTACTACATTGACGGAGATGAAACAGTATTACCCCGCTCGATAGCCACCAGGGAGGCATTCATGAATGCTATGACCGTTGACATCGCCATGGGAGGATCGACAAATACCGTCCTGCATCTCCTGGCCATAGCACGTGAGGCCGGGGTTGACTTCACAATGAAGGAGATTGATGCCCTCTCACGCCGTGTTCCGAACATTTGCAGGGTCTCCCCTGCCTCGGGGTATCACGTTGAAGACGTCAACCGTGCCGGAGGGGTATTTGCAATAATGGGAGAACTTAACAGGGCGGGATTGCTCGATGCTTCCGTGCGCAGGATAGATTGCCCGTCACTGGATTCGGCGCTGGCCGGCTGGGATATTTTGAGCCCGGTCGTTTTGCCGGAAGCACACGATCTCTTTCTCTCCTCTCCCGACAGGTCAGCCGGTCCCCGGCCATTCGCCTCTGAAGCCAGGTACGGCTCTCATG
>ENA-UOWO01005900-UOWO01005900.1-activated-sludge-metagenome-genome-assembly--contig:-NODE-5900-length-12745-cov-6.966430_pt1 | contig 12745 bp, 12 predicted proteins | sample MGYA00238148_ERZ761564 | MGnify/ENA primary metagenome ERZ761564 (study PRJEB28885, sample SAMN05720194) | activated sludge metagenome | isolation source: Anaerobic digester | place: USA...
TTTATATTATATTCTATATACTATAATGTTATACAATTAGAAAAGATATGTCAAACAATAAAATTGCGGATAACTTAAAGAAACTACGGGCTAAAAAAGGGCTATCTCTCGAAAAGATTGCTCGCCTTGCTGATTTATCACTTAACACTATTGTAAAGGTTGAAAATGGTGTAAATACAAACCCGACCATTGAAACGCTAACCAAGATCGCCAAAGCGCTTGAAGTTGGCGTTGATGATTTAATAAAATAATTATGCCAATTTTTAATGATTTAAATTTAAATAACTGGAAAGAATCAGAAATTTTGACCGATAGTCTTTGGATTATTCCCGAAAGAGACAAAACGGGAAAACATAATGGCTTTTATCACGGCAATTTTATTCCGCAAATCCCGCACCAATTAATTTTAAGATACACAAAGAAAAATGAAATTGTTTTTGATCCATTTTTAGGAAGTGGAACGACTGCCTATGAAGCGGAAAGTTTAAGCAGGAATTTTATCGGCGTAGATATTCAAAAAAAGCTTGTTGATTATGTTAATAAAAATATTGAACCAAAAAATAATTTTTCTGATTTGATTGCTGGTGATAGTGCGAAAAATGAAACCTTTGAAAAAGTAAAAGAAGTTTTGAAAAATCACAAAAAGAAAAATATCCAGTTGGCAATTTTGCACCCGCCATATGCTGACATTATTAAATTTAGTGATTTGAAAGATGATTTATCAAATGCAAAATCGCTAAAAGAATTTTTAGAGAAATTTGCAGAGGTTTTAAAAAACACCATCGAAATTTTAGAAAGCGGCAGATATTTAGCAATTGTAATTGGTGATAAATATACCGCTGGCAAATGGATACCTTTAGGATTTTATTGTATGAATGAAGCTCAAAAATTGGGATTAACGCTAAAAAGTATTATAATTAAGAATATGGTGGGCAATCGCGCAAAACAAAACAAGGAAGGAATTTGGCGATATAGAGCGCTTACGAGCGATTATTATATTTTTAAACACGAGTATATTTTAATTTTCAAAAAATAATTATGGAATACATTAAATCAAAATTATCAGACGATTTGGCGCGAAAAATCATCGGCAGTCAAGAAAAAGCGACCGAGTATTTGTTGCGATTAAACGATATTAAGCCGATACCTTCTCTAAAATTCAAAACTATTAGCCGTGGACAAAATGCGGGTAAAAAAGTTTTAGTTTTAGAAACAAAGGAACTTTGGAAAGCTGTTGTTGATAGCTGGGATTATGAAGAAAGCAAAAAAATAATCAGAGATATTTTTAAGGCAACCGAAAAATATAAAAGCGGAAAAGAAGCTGATAACGCAATGGATGTGCTTATCAAAGAATGGCAATCTTTGAAGTTAGGCAGTATCGCATGGCCATTTTCGCAAGGTGCTTTTGATGAATTTGTGCAAAGGGTAAATTCTGAAAAAGAAAACGGATTCGTTAAAGATGAAAAAGTAAAAGTTGCTGCAGTTAAGTATAGGCGAATAAAAGAAATCAACACCATCCGCAATGATTTTATAGAAACATTGATTTTTGAAAAAAATAATAATATTTTGCCAACACTGAATCATAGACGGGGTGTTGATTTCTTTATTAACGGAGTTTCTTTTGATCAAAAAGTTGCAAAAAGCCCAACGAATGAATTTAAAAGACATTATAAAGATGAGTGGCGAGAAGTCGCAATCAAAAAACCTGAACTTGTTGCAGAATATCTTTATAAATTTCAAGACGAAGGTAGATTTGGAGCTGACCCAAGATTATTAGTTGTTTATATTGATGAGGATGTTTCAATTGATAAAATCAGAGAGATAATAAACAAAACCGATTTAAATAATCCGGTTGAAATTAATTTTTCATATAAACATAAAAATCTTGGTGAAAAAAATTACAAAGTGCCTTGTTTTGTAATTCTATTACATAACTAAAAAATTATGAATTATATCGGCAGTAAATTATCATTGTTGGAATTCTTGGAAGAATCAATCAATAAAGTAGTTGATAAAAACTGCGATACTTTTTGCGATTTGTTTGCAGGAACTGGAATTGTGGGGAGCTATTTTAAAAGAAAAGGTTATAAAATCATTGCTAATGATATTCAATATTACAGCTATGTTTTAAATAGACATTACATTGGAAATCATAAAGAATTAAATTTTGCAAAATTAACAAAAGAAATCCCTGATATAAAAAATATTGAGATAAAAAATAGGAAAAATTTTGTTTGTGATTATTTATCAAATTTAAAAGGAGTAAAAGGATTTATTTATAAAAATTATTGTCTTGGAGGATCAAAAAATCAGACAGAACCACGACAATATTTTTCCGATGAAAACGGAATGCGTTGCGACGCTATCCGTCAAAAGATTGAAAATTGGAAAGAGCAAAATTTAATTTCTGATGACGAATATTATTTCTTGATTACAAGTTTAGTTGAGTCAATTGATAAATACGCAAATACGGCTTCCGTATATGGTGCTTTTTTGAAAAAACTAAAAAAGACAGCACAAAATAATTTAATTTTAAAACCCGCTGAATTGATAATAAACGACCAAGACCATGAAGTTTTTAACGAGGATATAAATAAGGTGGCAGGAAAAATCAAGGGTGATATTTTGTATTTAGATCCGCCATATAATCAACGGCAATACGCAACAAATTATCATATGCTTGAAACTATCGCTAAATATGATAATCCTGAAATTCACGGAAAAACTGGTTTGCGGGAATATCAAAATCAAAAATCGCTTTATTGTTCAAGAACACAAGTAAAAAAAGCGTTTAAAGATTTAATTTTGAAAGCAAAAGCAAAATATATTTTTTTAAGCTATAACAACGAGGGTTTAATGACCTTGGACGATATTAAAGAAATAATGAGCCTGCGGGGTAAATACGGCAATTTTACGAAAGAATACAATCGCTTTAAAGCGGATAAGTCGGAAAATAGAAATTATACAGCAAACAAGACAATGGAATATTTGCATTATGTAGTTTGCAATTAAATTTATGAATACTTTCAAACAATCTGCAATTGAAATATTAAAAAAAGCAAAAACACCTTTGCATTATAACGAGATAACAAAGCAAGCATTGGAGTCTGGAATATTGGAAACTGAAGGGGCAAATCCAGAAAGAACAATGAATGCGGTTATTACTGTTGATATAAATACGAAAGCAGAGGGCTCTGATTTTATTAGAGCTGAAAGAGGTGTTTTTGCTCTTAATCAAAATAAAAAAGAAATAAAACAAACTCCAAAAATAATTGAGGCAGAAAAAGAAGAAGAAGAAAAAATAGTAATAGAGGGTGGATATATAGGAAAAGGTGGCGAGCATTTGGTATGCAGCGAATTATTGTTCAGAGGTTTTAATGCCAGCATAATGAGCGTTGATGTTGGTATAGATATTTCAGCAATAAAAGATAATAAATTTTTTGGTATTCAGGTTAAAACTGCTCGTAAAAATAGCTTTGATACATATTCGTTCCATATTAGAAAAAAATCTTTTGACAGATTTAATCAGGGGAATATTTTTTACATCTTAGTTTTACGAGATGGGTTAAAAAATAGTTTTTTGATTTTACCTTCGAATGAAGTAGAAAAGAAAATTAAAGAAAATGCTATTTTTACCGTCAATAATAATACTGGCTATGCATTAAATGTTAAATTTAGAGACCAAAAAATTTATCTCGGCAACACAGATCACGAAATGAGTTATTTTTTAGATGATTGGAATTTGATAAAATAAGGTGTATAGGTGGCGCGCCAGTTTTCAACTGGCACGAAATTCGGAAGCGAAAAAGGAAAGGTTCAAAAACCCGCCCGCATTCCTCCCCAGACCCCTCCTGCGGGCGGGAAGAAAGCCGAGGCGGGGCAATTCCATTCCCCCAGAAAAATAGTTTGCCCCGCCGAGTCCAAATTAGTTTTCAGGATTTTCGTCAAAAAATGTTCGAACATCAATCAAAAAACACCGCCGAAACTTTGAGTGAAAAAGACAAACAAAGCCAAGATGGCAAAACAACGTTCAATAACAGGCTTTAGCTGGACAAAAGAATCATTCTTAATTTTTTGTCTCAAAACTTCATTCGCGTTAATTGTTGGCTTATGTTTGATTGATTTTTTCGTGTACTTTGGCGCAGTGCAAAAACACCTTTGGTTGTCACCACTGCAATATTTGCTAATCGTCGGCTTGGGACATGCTTTCGTCCGCTGGAAATATCGAGTAACGTTGACACAAGAGTTTGTTAAAACGGTTTTATTAATCGTGACACCGTTGGTGGCGGTGATTTATGCCGCCGCCTTCTTGATCGAAGAAGGCGGCGCCCAGTATCCCAACTACTTCTTTCAAAACTTTGGCGTACAGTATTCAGCACTCCCCACGCTGATTTTCGGATTATTTATGTTCGGCGTCCTGCACGCTACCGTAGCTTTTTACACCAAATTCGGCAAAGTTTTCTACTTCGTCACTACTTTCACATTAATCATTGCCGCTGGCATGCTGAATATGGTCGAACCAGATCTCCATAAATTAATAATCAAAGAAGATGGCTGGGTGGAAACTTTGACAGCGCTGGGATTTATCTTGGCTGGAATAATTACTTTGCGTATTCCTCAATACTCACGCTTATTTACCTCAACTAAAACCCAGGGTCAAATATTTAAAGCACTTTGCATCCTGCTTGCGCTGGCGTTTTTTGTTGTGGCCGGCGAGGAGATCTCGTGGGGTCAACGGATTTTTGACGTGAGTACGCCCGAAGCAATTCAAGACCAAAACCGCCAGGGTGAAATCAACTTACATAATTTGGAAACATTTTGGCCGTATGTTTATCAAGCCTACCTATTGATTGGTTTGTATGGCACATTAGCAGGATTTTGTAGATGGTTAGTGCAAGATTTACTACCCAATAATCAATATCTGAAAAACTGGCTGAAATTGTTGGCGCCGGATTTTTATCTGTTCCTTAATTTTTTCTTGATCGTGGTTTACGTCTGGTTGCGAGAACGACATGGCCCGTGGAAGTTCGTGATGTGGGAGGAAATCAGCGAGCTATTGTTGATCGTCGGCATCGTCACCCACTTGATCCAAGTTAAACATCGATTCGGGCAATTGAGTCATAAATAACACGCTCATCGGTGTTGAAACTCAATTCTGAGTTACAATAGTTCAAGAAAATGTTGTAGAAAGGTTGTGTTATGTTCAAAGTATTAGTGACAGGTGCATTTGGCTTGGTAGGCAGTGACTTAATTCCAAAGCTTCAACAAATACACGGTCAAGATAACGTAATCGCCCTGGCGCGTGAAACTAGAAACCCAGATTTCACTGGAATTGTAGAAACTGGCAATGTTACTGATCCTGCTGTCCTCAAACAAATTGTGGAAAAATACCAGATAGACGAAGTCTATCACTTGGCCGGCCTGCTCTCCGCAGGAGGTGAAAAAAATCCAGATTTGGCGTGGGAGGTGAATGTCGGCGGGTTGAAACATGTGCTTGATTTGGCCAAAGAGTATCGACTCAAAGTGTTCTGGCCCAGCTCAATCGCAGCATTTGGTCCCACTACACCCAAAACAGACGTGCCCCAGCACACGGTGCTTGAACCAACCACCATGTACGGCGTGAATAAAGTGGCGGGCGAACTGCTCTGCCAATACTACTTTTTGAAGTACGGTGTCGATGTCCGGAGCTTACGCTATCCAGGGTTAAATGGTTATAAAGCCAAGCCTGGTGACGGCACCACCGAATACGCCATTCATATTTTTTACGGCTTGATCCAAAATAATCATTACGAGTGTTTCCTCAAACCAGATACCAGGTTGCCAATGATGTATATGGATGACGCGATCGCTGGCACGATCGCGTTAATGCAGGCGCCGAAAGAAAAAATCACTATTCGAACTAGTTATAATTTCGGCGCCATCAGCTTCACACCAGCTGAACTGGTAGCAGAAATCAAGCAGTTCGCGCCTGAGTTCGAGGTCAGTTATCAACCCGACTTTCGCCAACAAATTGCCGAAGGCTGGCCTCAATCAATCGACGATTCTCAGGCGCGTCAAGATTGGAACTGGCAACCCCAGTTTGATCTTTCCGAGATGACTCAAGCACTTTACCAAGGTATTAAACAAAAAATTACTAGTTCCAATTATTAGTACTTATTTATAGCTAACTCAACCTATGCCAAAAACCAATTTTATCCAAAAAATTAGTCAAGAAATCAACCGGATTGACGGAATTAAAACCAGTAAGAGACGCGAAAAATTAATCGAGGGATTTACTAATCACTCCGCTCCGCGAGCAATTATTGACGGGAAAGAGTTTCAAATCTTTAACTCCAACGATTATCTCGGACTTAGACACCATCCGTTACTCAAAGCTGCGGAACACGAGGCGAGCGCCAAACTCGGCACTGGACCAGGCGCAGTCAGGTTCATTTCTGGTTCATTTGCTATCCATCGTCAGTTGGAAAAGGCACTAGCCAAATTCCACGGCAGGGATGATGCTATTGTTTTTTCTTCGGCGTTTGCGGCTAACTTGGCAACTATTTTTAGCTTAATCAAGGGTCAAGCCAAAGACTCTTTGATTGACGACCAAGTGCTAGTTATCTCGGACGAGCTTAATCATCGTAGTATTATTGATGGAATCAGGTTAGCGGGATTAACAAAAGAACAGAAACAAATTTTTCAGCATCTTAATTCCGATTCTTTAGAGAGCATTATCAAAGAAAATTTGGGAAAATTTGATCGCGTGGTGATCATTACCGATGGAATTTTCAGCATGTTGGGCGAGCACCAGGATTTGAGCGCTATTAAACAAGTGGTCGATAAATATGATTCGAAATTTACTAACGGAATTCTATTAATCGTTGATGATTGCCATGGAATAGCAGCTTTTGGTCCTACCGGCAGAGGCGTGGAAGAAGTTTCCAACACTCAAGCTGACGTCCTAGTGGGCACGCTTGGCAAAGGCTTAGGTGCCGATGGCGGGTACGTGGCGGCTGACCAGGTAATCATCGATTACCTGCGCGAGTCAGCCGCCACCTACATCTACTCCAACTCAATTTCTCCTGGCACTGCAGCAGCAGCGCTAGCTGCAGTAGAGCTTCTTGACTCGAGCGAAGGTTCTCAGTTACTACAGCAACTTCAAAAAAACATTGAGACTTTCAAACAAGCAATTAGCAAAACTAAACTTAAATTGGCAAGTCGATCCAACCATCCGATTCAGCCACTGTTAATTGGAGATCCCAAAGCAAGCCAAGCGCTAACCCAAGAGTTGTTTGCGCGTGGCTACCTTGTGACTAGCATCAATTATCCAGTTGTAGCAAAATCTAAGGATGAAATCCGGGTGCAACTGGCTGCAACCCAGACTGCTCAAGAAATTATTGAGTTTGTGGACGTCATAAGCAAGAGTGCAGAAAAAGTTGAGCTGCTTTGATCACAATTAATCAATAAATTCGAGTTGCACAATCTCTGTAACGGTTGCTACAATGAAAGCATCTATTTGTTTTTGGTGTATTTTGTTGGATCTGTATGCGTTTATTAACTAACACTCTTACTGATTTTATCGCTAAAACCCATACTGGTCAGTTGCCGAATGAAGAAAAAATTAAGAACTTTGACTTCGCTACTGCTTACGGACAGAAACCTTATACGGCTAGCTTAGATAAAGATCACGCCCGATCAATAAAACACTATCAGCAATTAATTTCCAAAAAATTGGGTGAGAAAAATCAGCGGATTGAAGTCGAAAAACAGTTTATCACTCAAGCAGGAATTCTGGTTTTTTTTCACCAGATGGTGAAAAAAAACCTCCTCGAACGTAACTCAGGGATCATTGTTTACTCTTGGCTATTCGAAACCGCCGCTCCAGATCACGCCCTTTGGGATAAACCCAAGGTCGTTGCTCAACTACCTACCCCACAATCATTCTTAGCCAGCTTTGATCCTGAACAAATTCATCTCGAAGAACACCACTTTAATCTCAAACGCTGGGAGCTTGATCGAGTTATGTCGTTGGTAAACACCCGCAAAACAACCCGAGGCTGGCATTTTTTGGCAATTATTCATCAGCACAGCGAGTACTGGTCATTTTGGTGGCTACCTGGATATGGAGTTTTTGCCAAAATTTATCCCAACTATCTTGTTTCTGGAAAACTAAAGCTTCGACACGCCCTACCTTTACTGCAAAAACCAGCGCTCAACCCAATTCTTAAACCGAACAAACACCACCAATGGGAGGCGTTCAATACTTTTAATCCCGCGGCATTTTATGCCGCGGGCAAAGTTCACATCCTTTATCGAGCTCAAGGTTTTGATTACGTTTCCACGATTGGTTATGCTACCAGTAATGACGGCGTTAACATTGAAAAACGCCTGACAAAACCCATCTATTTTCCCACTGAAAACTTCGAGGGTAATTATATGCCACCAGGCAAAACCGATCATCCCTATGTTTCCGGTGGAAGTGTTGGCGGCTGCGAAGATCCCAGAGTTACCGTAATAGACGATCGAGTTTATATGACTTATGTGGCGTATGATGGTTGGAGCCCGCCCAGAGTTGCCCTGACTTCAATTGCGCTAAGTGATTTTCTTGATCATCGGTTTTTGTGGGAAAAACCGGTGCTGATCTCACCTCCCAATGTGGTTGATAAAAGTGCTTGCATCTTTCCAGAAAAGATCAACGGTAAGTACGTCATCATGCACCGGATTTTCCCCAACATCTTAATTGATTTCGTTGACAGTCTCGAGTTTAATGGTCAACGCTTTCTCGGTGGAGAACGAAAAATTGGACCAAGGACCAGGGGGTGGTGGGACAGCCGAAAGATCGGCGCTGGTGCACCACCAATTAAAACTAAACAGGGCTGGCTGTTAATTTATCAAGCTGTGGATGACAAAGACGCCAGTCAGTACAAAGTTGGGGCGATGCTCCTCGACTTGGAAGATCCAAGTCGAGTAATTGCCAGATCGAGTCAGCCGATCATGGAACCGAAAGAGTCTTACGAGAACGCCGGCTTTAAAGCCGGCGTCATCTATCCTTGCGGGGCAGTGACTATCAAAGATCAACTGTTCGTTTACTATGGTGGAGCTGATTCTTATGTGTGTGTAGCCACTGCCAAACTAGATCAATTTATCGAAAAGTTGATTAAGACCGGTCACTCAAATCTAGAACTAACCAAGATCGGTGTAACAGTTTAGCCACAAAGTTTTTTATTTATGATCAAACTTTCTTGTCATCGTTATAAAAACAACCCAATCTTATCTCCCAATCCCGATAATCTTTGGGAGGCTGAAGCAGTGTTTAATCCTTCTGTCGTCCAAGATGATGACAAAATTCATGTTCTCTATCGAGCATTATCAGCTGATCAGGATTATCACGGTCACAAACTCAAGTTATCCACAATTGGGTATGCATCAAGCAGCGACGGTTTAAATTTCACTAATCGCCATCAATTAATTGTCCCAGAAAAACCCTGGGAGAAATTTGGCTGTGAAGATCCCAGAGTGACGTTGGTAGAAGATCATTTTTTGATTTTTTATACCGCCATCAGCGCTTGGCCACCGGACGCCTACTCTATCAGGGTGGCGGTGGCACTCAGTGACGATTTGTTAACAATTAAACAGAAACACTTGGTCACACCCTTCAATGCCAAAGCCATGGCTCTCTTTCCCGCCAAAATTAATGGCAAGTATTGGGCGGTTTTGACGGTCAATACCGACAAACCGCCATCCAAAGTTGCTATCGCCAGCTTCGACCAGTTAGAAGACATTTGGTCGGAAAACTACTGGAATCACTGGTATGCCAATCTTGATCAACATGTCTTAGAGTTACCTCGAACCAATCAGGATCATGTTGAGGTTGGGGCGGTTCCAGAACTTACGAACGAAGGTTGGGTTTTGGTCTACTCTCATATTCAAGAGTACCAAAACCCAGAGAAAAGAACCTTTGGTATTGAAGCAGTTTTACTCGACAAGATGAATCCCAACAAGATTATCGGCAGAACCGAAGAGCCAATTGCTGTCCCAGAGTTCGAGTACGAAAAACATGGGATGATTCCCAATGTTATTTTTCCCTCTGGAGCACTGCTGGCTGAAGATGAGTTTCGTGTTTACTATGGCGCGACCGATACCACATCTTGTGTCATGGCAGTCAGAACACTACCTTTCTTGAGTTATTTGAAACACAGCAACTACAAAGCCATAATTAAACTCAAGAAACATCCAAAAAATCCAATTCTTACTCCAGTCACCAGTGAGGCCTGGCAAGCTCAAGCCGTCTTCAACTCAGCTGCAGTCTATCACGATCATAAATTTCATCTCCTCTATCGTGCCATGTCAATGGATAACACTTCGACTATTGGTTATGCCGTCAGCGACAACGGTTTTGATTTCTATCAATACTCTAGAGATCCAATCTATGTACCCAGAGTTGATTTCGAGACCAAAAAACGCCCCAACGATTTCTCTGGGTGTGAAGACCCAAGGGTAACTAAGCTGGGCGATAAGTTCTATATGTTTTATACCGCTTACGACGGTATCTCACCACCAAAAGTGGCGATGACGGCCATTACCACCGAGAACTTTACCAATCGGCGCTGGCTTTGGGAACCACCCAGCGTTATCTCAGACCCAAATTTTGACAATAAAAATGCCTGTCTCTTTCCCCAGAAAATTCACGATAAGTATGTCGTGCTCCACCGCGTGTCAGGTAGAGAAATTGCACTAGATTATGTCGATAGCTTGGATTTTCACACTGGCAAACTACTTGAAAAAGAAAGTGCGTTTACACCGCGCTCTGGATCGTGGGATAGTGCCAAAATCGGCATCGCTGGACCACCCCATCTGACTGAAGCAGGCTGGCTGTTGGTTTATCATGGCGTGAGTGACAAAGATAAACACTATCGCTTGGGTTACATGATTCTTGATAAGGATGATCCATTTCGAGTGCTTTATCGCACCCCGTATCCAATTCTGGAACCTGAATACAAATTTGAGAGGGAAGGTATTGTCCCCAATGTCGTGTTTCTTGTGGTAGCGTGCTGCAAGGCAGCACCCTGTTTGTTTATTATGGCGGTGCTGACAAAGTCATGTGCGTAGCCACCGGTGAGTTAGAAAAATTATTGGCAGTGCTATAACTGCAGAAGCATGCTATAATCTTCCCTGTCAAGATCGATACTCGGTCAGTTCCTTGAGTCTAGAAACTTAAGTATCTTGTCCGAAGATTTTTAGTAATGTTTAGATTTCTTTGATCTTGGCGGAATCTAAAGAAAAGGACAGGATGGAACCATCCCAAACCGTTAATGAAAACAAGTTGTACCTTGGCAACTTGCCGTTTTCAATGCTTGAAGACGATATTCGCACTCTTTGTGCAGAGTTCGGTGAAATCAAGGAAATAAAATTAATCACCGATTACGCCACTGGTCGCTCCAAAGGCTTTGCCTTTGTTGAGTTTGCAACCAAAGAAGCTGCTGATGCAGCTATTGCCGCCCTCGATCAAAAAGAGATCGATGGTCGAGCTATCTTTGTCAAAGTGGCAAAGCCAAAAGCACCTCGCGACGATAACCGCTCCTTCAGGGGTGGAAGCAGCCGCGGTGGTGACCGCAGAGGCGGCTTTGATCGTGGTAATCAAAGATATTAATCAAACTGAAGTTTGAAAAGCTAAACCCCGTCCCGATGATATCGAGGACGGGGTTTTTTCATCTGGCAGTTTGACATTAGCTCAAACTGCCAACTATACTAATTACATGATAAAAATGATGGTAGTATCAGCCAGTTGGTCTCGAGAGAGCATGATCATGAGACCCAAGTGGCAAGAGGTAATTAATCAAACTAAAGTATCAATCGAACAGTTTGATTTTGATCAACAACCGGATATTGTGGCAAAGTTTCGCGTCCAGAATGCCAACTTACCTGTCTGCATTGTTTTAGATCAGGATGATCATGAGCTAATTAGATTTAATGGGGAAGTAGACGTCAACAAAATTATTGAGGCCGTGCGCCACTTTGACCCAAGTCTGACACCTAAAACTGAACCGAAGGTTCAATTGCCGGTCACCCCTAAAGTGCCAGTTACCCCTCGACCAGCAATGACTCCCCCACCTGATACTGAAAATGCTTCCACTACTGAAACTTCGCCAGCAGCTAAGAAACTCTGGGCAAAGTGGCGCGAAAAAATTAACACAGATCCTGACAATTAATCGCACAGTTGCTATACTACCCAATCATGATCATCAAAAAAGCCCTAATTGCCGCCGCTGGTTTTGGTACTCGCTTCCTGCCGATTACCAAAACCATTCAAAAAGAGATGTTGCCGGTTCTCAACCGGCCAACTGTTGATTACTTGGTCGAAGATTTAATTAAAGCCGGAGTGGAAGAAATCATTTTCGTCATTAGTGAGCACAATAAACAGTTATTACACTACTACAGTGAAAACCCCCGTTTATTTAGCTATCTAAGTAAACATGGTAAAGAAGAACTCTATACGCAAATGGTAAAAATCCATCAACAGGCTCGGTTCCATTTTGTAAAACAATCGGACACCGATCCATACGGTACCGCGACACCTCTAAAATTAGCTCAATCCCATTTAGCCAATGAACCTGCCTTTTTTGTATTTATGGGCGACGATTTCTTGTTCAACCCTAAAGGACAATCTGAATCTGGCAAAATGCTCGAGCTTTATCAAAAAAGCCAAGCTAATGGACTAATTACTTGCATCACGAAACCAAGAACAGAACTAGGTCATTACGGC
>ENA-UOWO01005903-UOWO01005903.1-activated-sludge-metagenome-genome-assembly--contig:-NODE-5903-length-12737-cov-11.946223_pt1 | contig 12737 bp, 16 predicted proteins | sample MGYA00238148_ERZ761564 | MGnify/ENA primary metagenome ERZ761564 (study PRJEB28885, sample SAMN05720194) | activated sludge metagenome | isolation source: Anaerobic digester | place: USA...
TCGAGGGTAAAGGCGAATACTAAGCACATACTTTTGGGTTGAACCAAAAGGCCGCTTCAGCTGTATTCAATCAAAATCGTTACCTCAATGACAATTGACATTTGGTCGGACGTAGCTTGTCCGTATTGCTATATCGGCAAACGCCACCTGGAGGCTGCGCTTGCCCGTTTCCCCAAGTCAGAAACCGTCACCATCAATTGGCGCAGCTTTGAGCTGGACCCCAATGCTCCGGTTAAATCTCCTGGTGATTTGTACGACGTATTGTCGCACAAATATCGGATGCCGCGCAGTCAGGCGCAACAAATGACCCAATCCGTAGAGAACATGGGGCGTGCGGTGGGCATTGATTTTGACTTTGCAAAAGCCGTACCCGTCAATACCTTGGCTGCACACCGATTGATGCACCTTGCTGCCGAGCACGGTTTGCAAAGCCCAGCCAATGAGCAAATTTTTGCTGCCTATTTCAGTGAAGGCAAAGATTTATCGGACCTGCCAACTTTGATTGCCTTGGGTGAAGCCATTGGCCTGGATGCAGCACTGGTTGAAAGCACCCTGCAATCCGATGCATTTATTGAAGACGTGCGCAACGACGAGGAACAGGCGTATGAGTTGGGCGTACAAGGCGTACCTTTTTTTGTATTTGACCAAAAATACGCCCTGCGCGGGGCGCAACCCGTAGAGGCATTTGTACAGACTTTGGAGGCGGTTTGGGAAAAAACGCAGGCAGTGGTGGTTGAAGATGGTGAGGCTTGTGATGTGGATGGCTGCGATTAGATTTCCTCTTTAAACCATCCCGCGTACATCACATAATTGTTGGCAATCCGCTCAATGGTATCCTTAAACGTCTCGGGGCTGATGGCCTTGATCTTTTTAGCCGGAACACCAGCATAGATGTGCCCAGCCTCCAGGCGACTGTTTTCCAAGACCACGGCTCCGGCGGCAATCAATACGTTTTCTTCTACTACGGCGTGATCCATCACGATGGCCCCCATGCCCACGAGAACATTATCGTGTAGCGTGCAGCCGTGTACAATAGCGCGGTGGCCGATGGATACGTTGTTGCCAATGGTGGTAGGTGCTTTGAGGTAGGTACAGTGGATGATGGCACCATCTTGTACGTTCACCTTGTTGCCCATGCGAATGGCGTTGACGTCGCCGCGTATTACCGCGTGAAACCAGACGCTGCAATCATTGCCCATCACGACGTCACCAACGATTACGGCATTTTCTGCGAGGTAGCAATTGTCTCCAAATTGCGGTTCTATACCCTTTACGGGTTTGATCAAAGCCATATTAATGTTCTTCTTCAGTGTTTTCTTCCAGAATTGCCAAGGCGTAGTCTGCATCGGCTGTGCGGACATATAAATCTACCTGTGTCCATTCCAAGTGCAAAATATTGCTGGTCAATGCATTGGTGATGAAACAGGGTATTTTGTTGTTGCGTAAAAAAATTGCGGCCAATTCAGCCTGCCAACTGAAGGCATAACGGCTGATGCGTATGGTTTCGACGTTAGGATCAAAACCAACGTAGAAATCTGCATTGGCTTTGGTCGTTTGTTTGAAATCTTCTTCCCAATCAAAGTGGTCTAAAACATTGTCTATTGGCATAATACTGGATTGATGTTGTAATTTACAACGGTCGCTTCTGGTATGCAAGCTCATATTCATTTAAACCTCCCAGCAAAAAGGTCAAGAGGTAGTTTCCAGCAACTTTGGCGCCATTGCTGTTGAAGTGGGTGTAATCCAGGTTGGCCAATTTAGGGCGTCGTTTTTCTACCCATTCTACCATGGAGTCTTCGCCACCCATCGCTTCGTAAAAGCTGAAAAAACCGCAGCCCTTGTCCATCGCCGATTGCCGTTGCGCTTCCGTGATGCGGTACACGCTGGGATCGGAATGCATGATTGCTCCAGATTTAATGGATTTATCCGAAGGGCCAACAATGAGAATGGGTACTCCCGGCATGGCTTTTTGAAAATGGGCAATCACCTGATTCATTTCGCGGGTATACCAACTGTAGTCCTGGAGCTTGGCGTTGAGCACATTTAAGCCATATTGAAAAATGATCAGGTCGTAATCCAAAACCTGTTGGAAAGCCGTCAAATCCTCTGCTTCAATGCGCATCAAACTCCGGCCGGAATTGCCCCGCAAGGAGAAATTATCCACAATCACGCCAGCTGGTGTTTCCAAACTGACCCCATAAAGCGGTAAAGTACCGGGTACTTTAAAATCCACCCGAACCCTGGAAGTGAGGGAGTCTGCAATGATTACAGAGTTCAGTCTTTCGGTGCCTTCCAAGGGAATTTCCCGGCTGCGGCCATTGAAACTTGCCCTGATTTTACCTTTGGCATGAACCAGGCTATCCTTCATGGTTTGGCCATAAAACAAACGCGCCAGGGAAAAAGTGCGGGTACCAAAAAAGCTCTTGCTGCCGCCCCATTCCGACCAATGGTTGACCACGATGGGCTTGGGAGGGGGAGCTGTATCAAGGACTGCTGTAGGTTGTGTCGTATCGGGTGGCGCTGGCCGGGGATACAATGCCCGAAAGTTTTCGCCAGAAATGCCGAATGGAAAACGCCCGGGGTCTTTGTCGATTACCGTTTTGCGTTGCCAGGTATTGGAAAAGCTCAAACGCACCGACTGCCTGAACCCAGGAATGGGGTTGCTGATGCCGACAAAACCCACACCTTGACCACCAAAGCGTTTTTGCAGACTGTCGCGAAAGGTTTGACAAATGAGGTCACCTTCAATGGAAGAGTCGCCGTAATAAGCTACCCGAATCTGTCCTTTTTTTTGACGCAGTTTTTCAAAAAACGGGGTCAAAAACGTCAGTCCGTGAAACTGGTTGTCTGCAGCATACGCGCTGATTTGAACCTCGGTGGCAGGATTCACAACCACGGGTGCAGGGACTTTCGCTTTGGCCTTTACTGCTTTATTTTTTTTGTTTTTTGGCTGGGTATTGCGCAGGGATTCATAAAAATTATAGGCGCGCAACTTGTCTTTCAGAAATGGTACACGATCGTGTAAATAGGGGTAGGCCAGCAAAAAAACTGCTGCCAAAATTACCATCCACCATGCCCGACCAAAAGCGTTTTTTTCCATACAACTTGGTACTAAAATAAAAGCACGGCGAATTTAAAGTAAAAATCGGGAATGTGTTGATTGTGTTTAAATTTTAGCCTGAAACCCGGCAATCAAGCGATGGGACGGAAAGGAAGGTGCTGCATTCTGGGAAGGTGTTGCGGTAACCGTTTTACATTGAAACAACTTCCAACTGGGTGTTTTGCGCTTTTGCCCGTTCAGTAATCTGTTCTAATTCAATGGCAGTAGAATCTTCAATCCACTCCTCACCACATTGGGTGCAGACTAAGGCAGGGACGTTGCGGACGACGATTAGACCCGATTTCAGGTCAACAGCAAAAGTTGTGGTACCTGGCTCAACCTTTCCTGCACAGATAGGGCATTGAGTGGGAATATGCTGATGCATCGCTTACCTTTTTTTGGTTTTAAAATCGTCTTCAAAGATATTCAAATCTGGCTCGTACGTAGTAATGACAAAAACAACCTGGTTATTTTCATCAAATGACGCAACTACATGTAAGGGTCTATCCACGGAAAAGCCCAAAACCAACATGCTAGGAAAAGGCTTATCTTCATCGTAACGTTGAATTACTTCTCCATTGAGGAGCACTTGCAGCACTTCATTGCGAGAAATGCCACGTTCAAGCATCTTTTCAAGAACATGCCGCCGCCACACTATGTTGCCTTCTTGCAGCGCTTTATTAAACAGCATTTTATCAAAAAGCGGTTCCAAAACTTATCAACAGATTTAAGGACGAAATGGATTTATAATACCTCAATGGATTTCTCAAAACTATGAAAAAACACTTGGAATGAGCGGGTTTCTGTCATTAATTTCGTACAAAAAATCGGTTCCCTTAAATCCTAGTGATCTCCCTGTTCAGGTTTTGGATGGAACGGGGAGGAATGCACTCCATCCAGGGAGGTGTTGTGGGGTGCGCTTGCAAAATGGAGTTGGTGGAAACAGGAACGACCTCCCTGCTTGCAAACATAGTTACAAGTAATTAAATTGCGTGTCATACCAAATGGAATAAGGCTTTGAGAAGGTAGCCAAATGGAGCTGGTTTTGTAAAATCCGACTCTGTATGGTACCATTAGAAACTATAACAACTGCAACACAATGAAATTCAATCCATATATATACGATCCTGATAAAAGTGTCGAAGTCTATCAAAAAACTGAAGACTACTTTAAAGACAATCCTCAAATAAAAAGCCGAATTGAAGAACTAGGCTGGGTTTATCATACGGTAGGAATGATAATACCTCACACACATGAAAATCTTTGGTCTGGGCATTTCTTCCCATTCCTTGAATCTTGGGATGAACTGCAAGTATCATTCACACAAATATGTTTTGGTTTGTACAAACAAGCGTTTGTTTCTCTTCGAAGTGGCTTAGAGTTAGGCATGTTGTCTGTTTATTTTAATATTAATGATGACGGACACAATGTAGTACAAGAGTGGTTAAAGTCATTGGATAAGAGGGAAGCAAATACTCCAAGGGCAGATACAATTTGGAAGATATTGCTTTCAAATGAAAATATAAAAAAATTCAACGATTTACACGATCTAAAAAAGGTTTTTGATGACTTGGGCTATTTACACAATTATGTTCATACCAAGGGAAGAAAGTACTCTAACCGAATGGGACTGCATAAAATTAACTTTCAAACATTTGAGCCCAAAATAATCACCAAATGGTTAAATTCTTATACCGATATAATTTCTTTAATAAGCACTTTGCACTTATTAAAATACCCAGTTTCTATTATCCGTTTTGATTATAGCCAAAAATTCGGGGTAGATATTCCAAGTTTTGGTGGATTAGAAGAATACAATCTTAATAAAATAGCGACTATTTTGCCAGACAACTATTTATCAGATATTGAATTAATTGCAAAAGAAGACCCAGATACGCAAGAAATAATCGAAGAAATCAATTCACTTCCCGATATGACGGAAGAACAAGTTGAAGAACAAATTATAAACTTAGAAAAAACATTCATTGAACACGGCGAAGGGTTTACCCAATGGAAGGAAAATCAAGAGAAATTATTGGAATTGTTGGGATCCGAAGATTTTGATGATCAAATGAAAGTTAGAATTGAACTTCTAAGACAATGGGCAGAAGAGAACGGTTTTATGGAATCCAAATCCAAAAGATTGGGTTGGGAAAAATAATTCCGTTGTATCAATACTACTATAATAGCTTAAAATCTTCTATTGCAAAATTTTGGACTAATTTTTTAAGTTGTTCCTTCACCCAAAAAAGCAACTAAACGCATCTTCATCCACCACTTTAAAAAAGGTTTTTATGGATTTTACCTGGGGCATAGGTGAATAATTGTGCCATTTCAGGTCGGACTGCATCCAATAGATTTTCCACACATTTTGGGTTTGTACAAAGGTAGTTTTGGCCATTGGCGTTTCCGTGATTTCAGCAGGGTTATCCCATTTAGGGCGGACTTCGTACACGAGTACGCTTTGTCCTTCAATGCGGTAGATCAAGTCAAGTTTTGATCTGATTGCTTCAGGTGGTCTGCGCAACTCCAGGAAGTCTTCTCCCGCAGCTTTGATTTCTTGCAATTGTTTTTCATTTAGAGCCATAGCCAATTTTTGAATATCGGATGTTGAATGAAATTGCATCCCACCTGGACCAGACAAATAGCTCATCACCCCTTCCCTTCCAACTTCTCCACCCGCTCCTCCAACCTCCGTAACGCCTCTTTCAATAAGCGAATCTCCGTCTGCAATTCCTCTTGCGGCAAAAAATCCGTCAATTCGGCACCATGCGCCTGAATCAAGTAGGTCACTATCCGGCCCAGGGTCTTTTTGTTTTTGCCGTTTAAGGCCATTGAGACCCAGCTTTGGTACATGGGTTCGCTGTCAAACGCTGCAATGAGGTTTGCCAGTTCTCCTTGAGTGGAGTACAGGTTGAGCGCTTTCAGTTTACTCGCTACCAATGACGGGACAATATTTTTTTCCATAAAAGGAATAAAAAATTTGTATTTATACAGTATAAATCTGTATTTTTGATTGAAAATTAATTTCTAAGCATTCTAAAATCCTAAAGTATTGAAAAGTCTTCATCCTGCAAAACATTACCTTGCTGATTAAATAAACATAACCATATGTCAACTTTTGAATGGGACTCAGATAAAAACAAAAAGAACCTGTCGAAGCACAACGTTGACTTCCGTGAAGCACAGGAAATATTTGATGACAAAAATGCCATTGAAAAACTTGGAACTTTTCGAGATGAACCCCGCATTATAAGAATAGGCAAAACAACAGCGAAGTTCATCTTGGTTGTTGTTTACACCATGCGGGATGTTGTAGTGAGGTTAATATCTGCGCGGCAAGCGAGCAAAGAAGAAAGAAATGCTTATCTTGAGAATCGTTTTAAACAACAAAAAGATGAAAACTGAGCAAGCCTTGGCAATGATCAAGAATGGAGAAAGTTTAAAAGGCGTTGTACTTGAAGACCTAGATGCTGTTCAGGTGAGTGCTCGTGACGCTTTATCCCTGGCACGTTCCGGCATTGTTGTTCCTGAGCAAAATGTATTTTATGATGATGCCGACATTGCATATGACGAAGAGATAGATGAGGTAGAATGGTCAAATGAAAACCTCAACCTATCCTGGGAAGAAAAAGCCAAATTATTCAGCCAAAACAAGTACAAACCCATTACCCTAGAAATAACTACCAACGATTTGGAGGTAGATACCTGGTTGCGTGAGAATCAGGAAAGATTAAGAGAAGTAATCAAGCCCATTGTCAAAAGTTTATTTGAAGCGGAGAAGATGATTAAAGTGAAATAGTAAGGACTTGATACCTCACTCCACATCCAACGCATTAATCTGCGCCTTATAATCCCCGGGCAACAAAATACTTTTCAACAACCAGTCCATTTTCATCAATCTACTGACTTTATACAGCGGCACGACCGGAGTCAGCAGTGAAAAATCGCTGAAATGTAATAGCTCCTTCACCCGATCAGGGACCACCAGTTTTTGCCCTTCGATCAGAACCCGAAACCGTATGGCCCCCAGGTGTTTTTTGTACTGTTGAAAAAGGTCGATGCTGAAAGGGCTTTGTTCCAGGTCGGCGGCCAGGTGAGCTGCCCTTACAGGTAGCCATTCCTCGTAGGTAGGAGGCAGTTCTTTTACACCCATCCGTTTGCCCACGCGGTAAAAAACGTCATAGACCTCCGCTTTTTCTGCCTCATTTAATTTTCGTTCCAGCAATTCATACGCGGCAATCGAATAATAGATGAGCATAAAAAGTACATCGCGATAAGCCCAGTCGGGGATTTGTGCGCCCCGTTTTTTTTCCACAACCTCGTGGATTTGCCGCATCGTGTCAATGGCCCCATGGGCACCCTCCAACGGAGCAAAAACGATTCTCCTGGCGTATTGAACGGTAGAAAACAGCCTGCCTAAAGGGTCGGAAGGCAGCCTGCCCGTAAAGTACAGCCAATCCACCGCCTTATTCAAGGCAAATTCAGCAGCAGCACCCGCAAAGATGAAGAGGATGGTGTCGCTTTTGCCCCAAATTTGCCTGACGACAGAATTTTTTTCAACAAAGTACTGCATACATTGTCACCGTTAGTTATTCAATCACGAACAGGTTTAGACTTATTTACAAAACGTAAAATATCCGTAAACAGAAGCGCAATTTATTCACTTCAATTTTGACAAGCTCTAAGTTTTTAAAGTGTTTCAACTATTTACACTTCCTTTACATCATTTTACACTCCATATAGCCTTCCAAAATGCCCAGTGATCTACCTTAGCAGTGGGGCAAAAATAAGTGATCATTTTTCCTGAGCCAGAGGATTAGATAAGGAACTTGAAATGAAACGTTTACTTATCTAATCCTCTGGCAAAATGATCACTTATTTTTTTATCGCCCCTTAGCAAAAAAGGTTTTTCCATGAAAAAAAATCACTCTCGCCTAATTTTTTGCGCTCTGGTTCTTTTGGCAGCTACCCATACACTTTGCCCCGGACAGACCAAAATTGCCCAAGAACCCATCGACCAATACGTGGTAGAAGTTTTTGAAGACTCCAAAGGCAAGCTCTGGTTTGGAACCTTGTCCAAAGGAGCAGCCTGTTATGATGGGAAAAAACTCAGCTATCTTTCCACTAAACAAGGCTTAATCGGAAACGCTGTGGTCAGCATTGTTGAAGACCGCAAGGGCAATATGTGGTTTGGCACCCAATCCGGTCTTTCCAAATACGATGGCAAAACCTTTACCAACTTTTCCCACAAAGATGGGCTTATGAACAACCGGGTTTCCGATGTTTTAATCGATAAAAAAGGAAACGTTTGGGTGGGAACCTGGGGTGGGGTTTTTCGCTTCAATGGGAGTACTTTTTCCAGTTTTCCCCTCCCTATCCCCAATCTACAGCTATTGAGTTATCAAACTACCATGAACTGGGTGACTGAAATCATGGAAGACAAGAAGGGCAATATCTGGTTTTGTAGAGATGGGTACGGTGTTTGTAAATTTGATGGGAAATCCTTTACCCATTTCACTAAAAAAGATGGCCTGGCCTCCAACAATGTACAAGCCATTCAAGAAGATAATCAGGGCAATATTTGGTTCGGCTCCAGAATTACGGAAAATGATAATCCCGACCCGAAGGGCAGAACTGGCGATGGGGGACTTAGTCGATATGATGGTAAAAAAATCATTCAATACCCGGCTATAAAGGGCTTAAATAAAAATGAAACCTACGCCATCCACGCAGGTCGTTCCGGAAAAATCTGGATTGGGGCCAATCGTGTGGGGGCTTATTGCTACGACGGAAAAAAATTCACGCTGTACAGCGAAACCGATCGAGCAGACCTGATGCCTTATGGTTATGGCATTCAAGCCATTTTGGAAGATCGTAAAGGGAGGATTTGGTTTGGATTATCAGGGGGGCTTTTTCGGCTTAAAGATTCAAAGATTGCGCATGTGGGGGAAAATGGGCCCTGGGAATAAAAAGCAGTCGGTAAAGGGTAAGGAACGGTTTCAAAATAAAGTAACAATTTGACTGGACTCTTTTTTGATTTTGCTGCGTTGCTCCTCAGTTGCGTAGTTCACTATGCGCCTTCCTCGCGCCTAGCCAAATCAAAAAATAGCCGACTCAATTTTGTTACTTTATTTTGAACCCGTTCCTAAGAATGTTTGATCTGTGAAGGCAGAAAAATTTATTTTTACAAGCAATCAATGCTGCCAAAACAAATCTACATCCAAACCAATGAATAAGTTCAGTCTCCTATTTTCCCTCTGCCTTTATTCCCTTGCACTTATTGCTCAACAACCCGTACCTATCAAACCCCGCGTACTGATCAGCACCGACATCGGCGGTACCGATCCAGATGACAATCAATCGATGGCGCATTTATTGATGTACAGCGACCAGTTTGAGCTGGAAGGACTGGTTTCTTCCCCTTCCTATGGTAATGGCAGCAAAGCAGAAATTTTGCGCATAATTGGGTTGTATGAAAAAGATTTGCCGAAGCTGGAAAAACATCGATCTGGTTTTCCTTCCCCGGATTATTTGCGTTCCATCAGCAAACAAGGGCGGCGTGGTGCTGCGCCTTACTACGGATATACAAGCGCGACTGAGGGTTCGGACTGGATCATCAAATGTGCCAAAAAGGAAAGTTCACAACCACTTTGGGTTTTGGTATGGGGTGGACTGGAAGATGTGGCCCAGGCTTTGCACGATGCCCTGGAAATTCAAAGCAAAATACGGGTGTACTGGATCGGCGGCCCGAATAAAAAATGGGGTGTAAACAGTTACGCTTATCTGGTGGAACATTTTCCCAAACTTTGGTTCATTTAAAGTTCCTTATCTAATCTTTTGGCTCAGGAAAAATGAACATTTATTTTTGCCCCACTACTAAGGCGCGATGAAGCCTTCTACAACAAATCTATTACTTAGGATTGAAGATAAGCCCTTAAATTTTAGCCTGAAACCCGGCGATCAAGTGTTGATATGCAATGCTGGCCTGCTGAACCTGCTCGTCATTCCACTGCAATTCCAGACCCAAAAGTTCACAAACCATCGGCGTTGCCTGGATGGTGGCTTGCCAATCCAGCATTTCCAGGCGCAGGCGACGAGCCAGTACATCACGTGGTTTAACCGCCATTTCTTCACGAATTTGGTAAATGACTTCGGCTTGAATGAAGGGATAATCGGGGTGCAGGCGAGTACGCCAGGTGTTGTTCTCATCCAGTAAGGCCAGAATAGCCTGGGCGCGGCTCCCGTATTTTTGCGACAAATGTTCACAAGTACTGGCATCTAATCCCGTTTGGGCTGGCCAGGTTTTCCAGGCTTGGAAATCGTAGCCTTCCGCGCCAGCAAGCAATTGCGCTGCGGTAAGGCAAGGAGGTTCGGCATCATCCAGGTGCTTACAAGCTTCATCAATGGCATCGGCGGCCATAAGGCGGTAAGTGGTCCATTTCCCCCCCAATAAACTGAGTAATCCGGATTGTACATCCCATTCCACTTCGTGGTCGCGCACCAGGGCTTTGGTGGAGCGACCGGGGTCGGAGGCAATCAGTGGGCGCAGCCCCCCAAAGCCCGATTTTACCTGGTCTAATCCAATTGGCTGGGCCAGATAGCGATTGAGATTTTCGATCAAAAATTCGGTTTCGTCTTTTTCCAAGCTCGGCTCTTCATCCGAAGAATAAGGTGTGTCGGTGGTGCCTAGCAGCAGTTTATCTTCCCAAGGAATGGCAAAAATCACCCGTCCATCGGTGGTTTTGGGGATCAGTAAGGCCGTGTCGGTGCTGCCGAGGGTATGAAGGGGGAGTACCGCATGTACTCCTTTGCTGGGAATGATGCGGCGATCCAGTTCTGGATTGGCCTGTTGGCGCACAAAATCGGCGTGAGCACCCGTACAGTTGATGAACAAACGCGCCTGGATGGAGAATTTTTCGCCACTCAATTCATCTTCGACCTGAGCGGCGAGGAGTTTGCCTTGTGCGTCTTTTTCAAAACCCAACAAAGGCAAATGATTGGCCATGATCGCACCTTTTTCGGCAGCGGTTTTGGCCAGGAGCATACAATACCTGGCATCGTCCAATTGACCATCGTAGTACAATACAGCACTGTGCAGGTCGGGGTTGAGTCCAGTGGTGCGTTGTAGCACTTCTTTTTTGCTGATCCAACGACTTTTGGGCAGGGAATCACCTTTGGCAAAAGCGTCGTAAATGCGCAGGCCGATGGCGTAGTAACAGCCTTCCACCCAGGAATTGCAAGGGGTAAGCAAGGCCAGGGGATGAGCCAAAAACGGTGCATTCTGGATGACGATGTGGCGTTCTTCGAGTCCGTGCCGCACTTGTTTGAGCTGGGCCAAATCAAAATTGTTGACGGCCTGCTCCAGGTAGCGTACGCCACCGTGAATCAGTTTCGTGGATTTGGAGGAGGTAGCTGACGCAAAATCGTCTTTTTCAATCAGGGCTACTTTGAAGCCGCGGAGGGCTGCATCCAGCGCACAACCAGCGCCTGATGCGCCGCCGCCGATGATGCAGATGTCGAATTTTTCGGACTGTAGTTTTTGCAGGTATTGAACGCGATTCACTTGGTTCGGGAGTTTGCCCGAAGGTAAGCATTATTGTTCGATCTTGAAAATGAGCTATGCCTTACCACGCCAGGTTTTGTGCAAATCATTTGAGCAGAACTCTGCAAAACTGAGTTTCCAAAACACACTGCACAAAATCTGACGTGGTAAGGTATAATTTATGAACTTTGATTTTATATGCTGTAGTTCAATTCAATAAAAGCCAATGGGTAATTTGAATTGAATGGGTAATTTGTATTGAACACGCACAGGCACTCCGCCCTCTTTTAATCCTGGACTCCATTTGGGCATCTTTTTAAATACGGCTAAGGCTGCTTCGTCGCAACCGCCACCAACATGCTCAACGACTTCTGTATTTGATATTGAACCATCTCTTTCCACTATAAATTGTAAAACGACAATGCCTTGAATGTAATTATTTTTGGCTTTAGCGGGGTAACGTACATTCTTTGAAAGAAATTTAATCAGCTCCTCAACTCCTCCTGGGTATTCGGGCATCCTTTCAATTGTGATTGGATAACTATCATCGTCTTGGATTGTATTTTGGCTTTCTTGAGCAGTGAGCATTGGGGATCCCATTGAAAGCAAGAAAAACAAAAAGGCAGGAAGAGAAAAGCTGAGCCTAAGCTCAAGTTTGGTTGGTTTGATTTTCATAATCTGGGGTTTTTTTGCAAAAATATCCTATTATTCATTAAGAGTCAAGTCTGTTTGAAGGTTTGAGTATTTTTTTCTACTCAAACCTTCAAACAGGAGCAATCACTGCTTCAACACCTTCTGGCTGTATTGCTCGCTACCTTGGGTAATCCGCAGCAGGTACTCCCCTTTGGGTTCTTTGCTCAGGTCGAGTTGACCATTGTAAGTTCCGTCAAAATTAGTGAGTGACTGCTGGTAAACCCGCTGCCCGGCCATGTTGTACACTTCGATGTTGGTCGCCTTGCCTTCGGCACGGAAGCTCAGATTAAAGAGTCCTTTGCTGGGGTTGGGCGAAGCTTTGAAGTCTTGTACTTTGAGAGGACTCGCATTGGTAGGCAATGCATTGGACTTCTTATCGTCCAATTTGAAGCGAATGGG
>ENA-UOWO01005904-UOWO01005904.1-activated-sludge-metagenome-genome-assembly--contig:-NODE-5904-length-12735-cov-11.818533_pt1 | contig 12735 bp, 10 predicted proteins | sample MGYA00238148_ERZ761564 | MGnify/ENA primary metagenome ERZ761564 (study PRJEB28885, sample SAMN05720194) | activated sludge metagenome | isolation source: Anaerobic digester | place: USA...
CAGATGATTTTTTTGACTCCAAATTCAAAGAGTTGGCGGTTTTTGCGGTCAAAATAGTCGATAGAAGCTCCTGGCGAATCTAAATCGGCCTTAGTATCAATTTCAATAGCGATTTCGGGGGCTTTGGAGGAGTAGTGGTTGCTGAGTACAAAATTTTCTTTTTTAAAAATAGCGACATCGGCCGCTCTCCATTTCAATTTCCCCAATTGTAAGCCTTGCTCACCTACCGTTGTGATGTATCCAGCAGGCAATAACATTTTGATTAATGCAAATAGCTCTCCTTTGAGCCAAGCTTGCAGTGTACTATCGGCCATAATTGCTTCAAAATCTTTGGTTCCAGCTAATACTTCTTTGTAACCTTTATAATAAATAGGCTTGCCATCGTCCATCTCGTAGATGAGGTAGCTGGGAATCTCCTGCGTTTTGGCACTCGAACTAAGCGTCATCTCTCCCAATTTTTTTTCAAAAATAAGCCTTTTTTGCCTAAAATCAAACCAAGGCCCATTACAATGCCGCTTTCCCGTCGTAAAAAAATCCACAAAACTTCCATTTTTTCCCAGCGTGCACCATCTAGAAAACCTATTTTTGCACCACCAAAATTTGCACACCCAATGAAGAAATACAATTTCAGTCCTGGGCCGGCTATTTTACCAGCATCGGTCATTGAAGAAGCCGCCCGTGGCGTACTCAATATCAACAACAGTGGACTATCTATTTTAGAGATTTCCCACCGTAGCAAAGACTTCATCGCCATTGCTGCTCAGGCAGAGCAACTGGCGCGTGAGTTGCTAAACCTCAGCGACGATTACGCAGTGTTGTTCCTCTCTGGAGGGGCCAGCACCCAGTTCTTCATGGCACCCATGAACCTGCTGAACGAGGACGAAACCGCCGCGTACGTAAATACGGGCACCTGGGCCGACAAAGCCATCAAGGAGGCCAAACTCTTTGGCAAGGTGGAAGTGTTGGCTTCGTCTAAGGAGCAAAATTACACCTTCATTCCCAGAGGCTGGACGGTGCCCAGCCATGCCAAGTACCTGCACCTGACCAGCAACAACACCGTCTATGGTACCCAGTACCACTGGTGGCCAGATACCGAAGTGCCGATTGTATGCGATATGTCTTCGGATATATTCAGTCGCCCGATTCCAGTGGAGAAATTTGGTTTGATCTATGCTGGAGCACAAAAGAACATGGGCCCCGCAGGAACTACACTGGTGATTGTGCGCAAAGACTTACTCGGCAAAGTAAACCGCGCCATTCCTTCCATGCTGCAATATGGCATCCACGACGCCAACGATAGCATGTACAATACCCCACCGGTATTCCCTATTTACGTTTCGATGTTGACCATGCAGTGGGTCAAAGAACAAGGTGGACTCACAGCAATGGGAGCAAACAACCAGACTAAAGGTGACTTGTTCTACAACGAACTGGATGCCAATCCACTCTTCCACGGTACGGTTACGGTCAAAGAAGACCGCTCTTTGATGAACCCAACTTTCCTGGCCATCAATGAAGAGGTGGACAAGGCTTTTGATGCAGCGGCCAAAGCGGCGGGCATTGATGGCATCCGTGGGCACCGTTCGGTAGGTGGTTTCCGCGCATCTATGTACAACGCGATGCCCCTCGAAGGGGTGCAGGTCCTGGTGGACGTGATGAAGGATATTGCCCAGAAAATGGGCTAAACCAATAAAAATGACGAATTAAAGAATGACGAGTGCCGAATTTGCGGCGCTGCTATCCAGCATTACCGATAAATTCGTCACTCGTCATTCTTTAATTCGTCAATATCCCAAACATGTTTCCTGCTTCAATCACCCTAGATGGCCACGCTATTCCGGTAAAAGTGATCCGCGAGCGCCGTACTTCTTTTCGGGCAGCTACCGGAAAAGCAGGATTTATTTTGCGTTTGCCCAAACGTCTGGCCAAAAGTGAGGAGCAGCGCGCCTGGACCTGGTTTGAAACCTGGGCCAAACAATTGCACCAGAACAAACCCGATTTTTTTCAACGTTTTCGAAGTAAAACGTACGAAGACGGCGACACCGTACAGGTGGGCACCCGCCGCTACAGCATTGGCATCAGCCTGGAAGATCGTGCTGCACACACCGCAAAACTCCATCCCAATCGCTACATTCAGCTGAACTTGGTGCGTTCGGCCAGCCCTGAAGAACACAACAAAGCCGCAGCTACCTTGCTCAGTCGGGTTGTGGCCAAAGATTTCCTGCCCGAATTTTCTCGCCGGGTAGAGGAACTCAACCGCTTGTATTTTTCCAAAACCATCAAAGGCATCAGTTTTAAAAACACGAGTTCGCGTTGGGGCAGTTGTTCCAACACGGGCAACCTCAATTTTTCTACCCGTCTGCTTTTTGCGCCTGCCGAAGTAGTGGATTACGTGATCATCCACGAACTGGCACACCTCATCGAAATGAACCACTCCGAGCGCTTTTGGGCGCTGGTCGCCCAGGCTATGCCAGATTATAAGTTGAAGGAGAAGTGGTTGAAGGAGAATGGAGCGGGGTTGGGGTTTTAAGTTTTAGGTTTTAAGTTCCACGAAGGCACAAAGACACGAAGTAATCGTGCTTTGTGCCTTTGTGCCTTCGTGGCCAAATATATTACTCAAAACGCTGCAAATAAGGACTCACCAAAGTATGCTGCGTCGCCAAAGCCATGTAACGCGCCTTGGGCACTGGCATTCCTTGGGCGATGAAATGGTCTTCCATTTGTACCTGGGTCTGGTAAAATACGACCCGGAAGGCACGCACCAGTTCCGCATGTAGGGGATCTTGAGCCGACCAAATGTTGAGCTTGTTCATCAGTTCGGTCGACCATACGTCCAGCTGGGTTTGTTCCGTGGCTGAAAGTTGAATTTTGCCCGCATACAGTTGATTGCGATGCTCATTGGCCTGCTTGAGCAAAGTTTCGGCAGGTTTATCTACCCCAATGTCTTCCGCCAACAATTGCAATACTTTGGTGGTCTTTTGGTCGGGTTCCACCTCGGTACAAGACTGGGTAGGCAAAGGTAAACTAGAGGAGGAATTGAACAAGCCCTGGGCTTCGGCACTCTCCTGCGGATGTTTTTCATTCAACCAGCATGGCAGGGGATATTCATCACCCAACGCAGCATGGAGATAGTACAAATGCAGGATAAATTGCCGTAGATCGGTATATGCATAAACCGCCCGGCTGTCAAAACTGATTTGGTTGCTCACATTGCGCGTGGCAAATACGTCCCGAATTGCTCCATTCATGTAGTTGTTGGTTTCAAAACCCGGTCCACGGGTGCTGAAACTCTGATAAGCCATATACGCTTTTGACAACGGATGATTGATGCTGGCCAAACTGGCTGTTGGATTCGCATCCTGATCCAAATGGTTCAACATTTTGCGCAAGCGAGTGCTTTCGGTCATGTTTGGATTGCCGTTCAACTGGGCTAGTGCTCCATAACGCATCATCAGGCGGTTGCGCTCCTGAAAAGCGCTATAGGCCTGCTCGGTGGCCGCATTGGAATAACCGTCTACTGTGCTGCGGTAAGCACCTTCTTGCACCAGTGCCTGCTGCAACTCTTTTACCGAAGCGCGATAAATGGCAACGGGTGCAAGGTTTGGATTGCTCTGATTGAGGGTGTTGCCCTGGTTGCTGTTGTTTGCTGGAGGTACATTTACTCCTTTCACCCCAGAGGCGTTGTTGTAATTGTAATTGGGCGCAGCAGTGCCGTAAGTAGTGTTGCTGTTGTTGGAAGAGGAGGCCTCATAACTTACCGGAACTTGATTGGGCGTTTTCGCTGTAGTGGTATTGGCTCCTGGCGTATCCCATTTGAATTGCGCTTGCCCATTGCCACCCGGCGCAGGCCGGTTGTTGTTACTGTTGTTGGCAGTATTGCTGTTGGGTGGGGGGATCGAAGAATTGCTGGGTGGTGGATTGGTGACACCAGGGACGATGGCAGCGGTATTGTTGTTCGCTGGATTCAACTGGTAATCAACGGGCAAAAATGTAGGCTGTGGCCGTACAACCGTTTTGGCTACAACCGTGGTTTTTTTAGGGCCAATCTGAGCAGTAGCGCTGATCTCTTTGGGCTTATTGCCCGTTTCAAAGCCACCAACCTGGTGCAAAAAAGTGGGATGTGCGGTACGTACGAAGGCATCAGCAAAACCCATGGCTTGAATTTTGGGCAATTCTTTTCGTGCTGCTTCAATATTGGGATAAAATCCTGTCAGCAATTTGGCTCCATTGTCATTGGGAATAACCAACAGTTCTCCATTGAGCTGTTGATACCGCGCCCAATTCACTGGTGCAGATGCATCAAAGCTGGCGATTTGAATGGACGCGATGGATTGGTTGTCGCGTACGACGTATTGCTGGATTTTAGCTGCTGAAAATCCAGCTTTTTTCACTTGATCCAATATTTGGGCTGCTTCCAGCGCAGTATCGTATCCACCGATGTATACATCAAAAATCTGGTTGGGTTTTTCTTTGGCAAACAAAAAACCCAGTTTTTCTACCGTATTGTAGTTCTCTGGGCGGTTGCCGGTGAAGGTTCCGACTAGGATCGTGAAGTAGCTGTTGTTGCTTTGCGCCACAAGGGAAATGCAATTGAGCAACAAACTAAAAAAAATAAAGTATGGAATGTGTCGCATTGGATAATTGATTAGGTTCAGAATGAGCGCTTGTTTAAAGTATCACACAATACATTTGAACACGTGCTTAGACGTAAATAGCATATTCTCGATACAAAAATAGGCTTAATTGTCAGGCTTTGTTGTTCTCAATGTGTTAAAAATGTCATTTAGGCAGTTAAACTGTGATGGAACTGAATTTGTTGTATAAAACGCAATCAAGAAATTGCACAGTATGAGAACAGTTGCCAATATCATAAAAAGTGAACGCATTCAACTGGGTAGAACCACGGTGAAGCAGGCACTCCCCACCGTCCGGGTTGAGCAGGTCAGCCCATTTTTACTGTTGCACCATTTTGGCCCATTTCAAGTTGAACCAGGAGAAGAGGCCTTCGATGTGGCGCCTCACCCCCACCGCGGTTTCGAACCTGTTACCTTTTTGTACAGTGGAGGTCTTCGTCACAAAGACAGCCGCAACAACGAAGGGATCCTCAAAAGTGGTGATGTACAATGGATGACCGCAGGCAGAGGCATCATCCACAGTGAAAGGGCTTCTGCTGAATTTCTGGAAAAAGGAGGTACTATTGAAGGCATTCAATTGTGGATCAATTTGCCAAAGGCCAAAAAAATGGTGGTACCCGGGTATCAAGACATCAAAGTGGAACAAATTCCACAATGGACAGAAGACGAATCTCGGGTAAAGATGCGTTTGGTAGCCGGTGATTACAATGGACTGAAAGGCCCTGCACAAACCTTTACGCCAATTTTGGCTCTGCAAATAGAATTGAACCAGGAAGGAAAAACTTTTGTCGAAATTCCTGAAAATTTCAACGCAATGGCGTATATTTTGCGAGGAGAAGTGACCCTAAACGAAAATTTTTCGTATAAAAGTGAAACTTTACTCCATTTTCGTAACGATGGCGGCGGTTTTTCGTTAAAGTCAAATGAACCCAGCCATATTTTGGTCTTGGCTGGAGAACCCATCAATGAGCCTTTGGCACAATGGGGGCCGTACGTTATGAACACCCAAACGGAAATCCTCGAAGCCATGAGGGATTACCAGATGGGGAAAATGGGGTTTTATATTGATTAAGGGTTCGGGGGTTCGAAAGTTCGGGGTTCGAAGGTTGATGGTCTGTTTAAACTGTACGATCAACCTTCGAACGCTCGAACCCTTGAACCCCCGAACCCACAAGTCCTAATACATGAAACGAACTTACATGGTGGAGTTTGAGCTCCCAGAAAGCCTCACGGAAGAGTTTCTTGCGTTGATTCCCGAGCAGCGGAATATGGTCGACTACCTCATGTCCGAAGGTAAAATTCGTTCCTATTCTCTAGCTTTGGATCGCTCGGTTTTGTGGGTCATCGTAGAGGCCGATTCAGAATTTGAGGTAATGGAAACCATTGCTCAATTTCCGCTGAGCGATTACATGCATCCTTACATCTCTGAATTGATGTTTCACAATACGGCTGATTTGGCGTTGCACTTTTCAATGAATTGAAGATATTTGCACCAAAATCAGCCCAAACATGAAACGCATTGCTGTAGACATGGACGAGGTCGTGGCCGACGTTCTGCCTAAGTTTCTGACTTTATTTGAAACCATCAACGGCCACCGGCCCGTGGAGAAAGACTACCGTGGAAGAAAATTGTACCAATTGCCCGGAGGAGAAAATTTGCGCGAGGCCCTTTACCACAAAGGGTTTTTTGCTGATTTACCCCTCATCCCCGGCGCACAAGAAGGCATCCAAACGCTTTTAGATCAGGGGAACGAAATATTTTTTGTCACTGCTGCACAAGAATTTCGCAATAGTTTGGAAGACAAATACGATTGGCTGTTGCAATATTTTCCTAGCATTTCCTGGCGAAATTTTGTCTTTTGTGGCGACAAAAGCATCATTAGCGCCGATTACCTCATTGATGACCATGCCTTTAATTTGCGCACTTTTTCCGGAAAAGGACTCCTCTTTACCGCTCCACACAACCTCAATGAAACCGAATTTACCAGGGTAAACGACTGGCCGGAAGTACTGGCTTTTTTCGAACAGGAAAACCAAGCTAATGGCGCTAATCGATAAGATCAAAACCCTGCTCCAACTCAAACTCAAATACGCGGCATCTGCTGGAATTGCCACCGCTGTGGACTATGGCATTTTTTTTAGCCTCAAAAACTTGCTGCATTATTCGGCTACTTATGCCCAACCTCCCGCTTATGCCGCCGGGGTGATCGTCAATTTTTTGCTCCAAAAACGCTTTGTATTTGACTTGAAACGTTCGGCATGGTCTGCATTTGGGCTAGCATTGGTGGTGTCTATGGGTGGCCTACTACTCAGCACGGGCATCATTTATTTGTTAGATAATTACATTCCCTTTTTTCAGCAACAAACCCTGTTGGCCAAATTATTGACTTCGGGGATCGTCTTTTTTTACAATTTTTACTTAAAAAGGCTGGTTTTTGAAGGAAAATTCATCTGAATATCGTTTTCCAAGTGTAACCTTCCCAGAGATTACGCGTTATTATTATTAACAAAAACTTTGTTGTATCTTTATGAAAATAAAATAGCAAGTGAAAAACATTGCCATTTTTGCTTCCGGCTCTGGTTCCAATGCCCGGAAGATCATGGAGTACTTTGCGGAACGCAACGATGTGAGTGTACAAATTGTCATTTCCAATCGCGCCGACGCCGGAGTGTTAAAAATTGCTGAAAATTTTGGGGTTGATTCAATAGTTATTCAACGCCGTACGTTCTACGAGTCGGAAGATGTATTATCGGTGTTGAATAAATATGAAATCTCCCTGATCGTTTTGGCTGGATTTTTGTGGTTGGTTCCACCGTACCTAGTCGAAGCGTACCAAGGTCGAATCGTAAATATTCACCCGGCGCTCCTCCCTAAATATGGAGGCAAAGGAATGCACGGAATACATGTTCACGAAGCCGTTAAAAAGGCCAATGAAAAAGAAAGTGGAATCACGATTCACTTTGTAAACGACCACTACGACGAAGGTCAAATTATTTTCCAAGCCCGTTGTCAACTTTCACCCTCGGATGCTCCGGAAGACATTGCCCGGAAGGTCCTACAACTGGAACACAAACACTACCCGGAAATCATTGATCAATTGCTCCATAGGTTTTAACAAAACCCATGACTGTAGTCGTGGGATAACTAGACAAGCTATGTTGAAAAAACTAGTCTTTTTGCTGCTCAACTTCAGCCTCATTTGCTCCCTCAATGCGCAAACCGCAAAAAAATTGATGAAACAAGGCGAAGAAGCCTTCACCAAGGGAAATTATGTCCAAGCCGCCGATTTTTTTGAAAAATCCTGGCTCAAAGGAAAAAAACCGGAAGCGGTTTTTAAAGCGGGTGAAGCATACTATTTGCTGCGCAATTACCGCAAAGCCTCCGAAGCATACCTCAATGTGAAGGACAAAAACGATCAATTCCCTTTGGTAGGGCTAAAGTATGCCCGCAGCCTCAAGCAGGATGGGCAATACGACAAAGCTTCAAAAGCTTTCAGCGATTTTCGCGACAACTACAACGGCGATGGTAAAGCCGTATTGGAAGACATTGTACAATCGGAAATACAGGGTTGTGAACTCGGAAAATTATTGCCCGCACAAGCCCAGCAAGGCCTTGAGGTCAACCATGCTGGCGCAGGTGTGAATACCAGTGACAACGAATTTGGGCCATTGCCCATCGACAAAGGTTTGTTGTACTTCTCCTCTACCATTGGAGGTACCGCGCGCATTTATCGTTCTTCGCTGGCCGATAATGTCTGGGGTAAAGGCTCTACGCCGGAGAATTTCCCCGTCATTCAGAAAGGTCAATACTGTCATGGTTCTTTGACTCCCGATGGCCAACGCTTTTATTTCACCATCTGTGATGCAGCCAGTACCTTCAGCAACACGACGACCCGTTGTGAAATTTACGTGATCCGCAAACAAGCCGCAGGTTGGTCCGCTCCGGAAATGCTTCCTGAAGCCATCAATGCAAAAGGAACTACGGCTACTCAACCCAACGTTGTACAAGCCGGAGGGAAGGAAATCCTATATTTTGCATCCAACCGCACCGGTGGCCGGGGCGGCATGGACCTCTGGTACGCCGAGCGCCCCTTGAGCGCAACCGGGAATTCATTTTCTACCCCCATTAACCTGGGGGCAGCCGTCAATACCTTGGGCGATGAAATGACCCCTTATTTTAGCCCTGGTGAAGGCGTGCTGTATTTTGCCTCCAATGGCCAAACGTCAATTGGTGGATTCGACATCTTCAGTTCAAGAGGAGAACTGAGTAACTGGGCACCAGCCGATAACCTAGGATTGCCTTACAACTCGCCTGCTGACGATTATTACTACATCAAACACAGCGATGGAGAGGGTGGCTTTTTGGTGTCGAACCGCATTGTGGCCGGGGAAAAACTGACCACCAAAGACGACGATATTTTTGAAATCAAAAATAAACTGTTGGTGGCCAAATTGCAAGGGAATGTCTTTGCACAAGAAACTGGCGAACCCATCAACAAATATTTGTTGACCTTGTACGAAATTCGCGCCGACGAGTCGGAATCTATCCTGCTCAACCGTGAATTCAACGCCAGCTCTTACGACCTTGAACTGCTGCCCAACCGCAAGTTTCGGGTAGAAATCACTGCGCAAGGTTACGCTACTGGAGCGTATAGCTTTGTTACCGACAACCCGAATGGACAGGCCTATGGTCAACCTTTGATGTTGGTGAAATTGGGTGGGGGAATAGCGAATAACAACCCGGCCAATAACAACCCGCCAAACACCAATCCGGGAAACAATCCACCTACCGGAAATCCAAACCCCAACTATCCGCCCAATACCAACCCAGGAAACAATCCTCCGCCCAACAATTATCCTGGAGCCAATCCAAGTGGAGGTACCTACACCGCCCGTGGAGCTGGCCCGGCAGATAAAGAGGAATACGCTACGGATGCCCCACGCTACGAAGGCGAGTACTACAAAATCCAACTGGTTGCTTTGAGCAATTACCGCGCTGATGATAAGCGGTATACGCCATTGACCGAGTTGGGCAATCTGCAAACCGAAACGATCCTCAGCAAAAAGATGACCCGCGTACTGGTGGCTACTTTTTATACCAAAGACGACGCCAAACGGGCACTCGCTGCGGTAAAGAAAAAAGGTTTTACCCTGGCCTTCATCGTGAAATACAACAATGGCGAGCGTTACGGACGGGTAAATCTGTAATCAACGATAAATTTGTTCTACTTTTGTCGGGGTTTGGGCACGATGGGTGTTCAAACCCCGATTTTTATTGATGTCTTTTCCGCCTGCGGCGGAATTATTTTATTTGAACGCCCGCAGATCACGCAGATTGACGCAGATTTTTTTTGAATAGTTACATTATCTGCGTTAATCTGCGTGATCTGCGGGGGATTTCATTTCATACATCCACCGCAGGTGGGTGTCAAGCTTAATTTAAGGGCTTCCATGGCAAAACAAATGCGCCGTAAACCAAGCGCTAGCGGCAAACCAAAAACAGAACGCAGACCCAGTGCTTACGGCAAAACCAAAGCAGAACGTAGACCCAGTGCGCCGGAATCTACCGAGGGCATGCGCCTCAATAAATATGTTGCTCATTGTGGTGTTGCTTCCCGGCGGGAGGCCGCCGAAATTGTCAAACAAGGCCACATTACGGTCAACAGTGTAGTGGAAACGGAACCTTTTTACCAAATCAAAACCGGGGATATTGTCAAGTACAAAGGCCAGGTCATCCGACCTGAAGTACGCCGGGTGTATTATTTGATGAACAAACCCAAAAACGTCATCACCACCACCTCCGATGAAAAAGGCCGCAAAACCGTACTGGACCTGGTAGCCGATCGAGTCGAGGAGCGGGTATTCCCCGTAGGGCGCCTCGACCGCGATACGACTGGCCTGCTCTTGCTGACGAATGATGGGGAGTTGGCGCTAAAAATGACCCACCCAAGTTATAAAATCAAAAAAATATACCACGCTACCCTGAATAAAACGGTTTCCAAAGAGGATCTGGAAAAAATTCGGGCAGGCCTGGAACTGGAAGATGGCCCCGCGCCTGTGGATGCCGCCGATTACATTGTGGAACGCCCGCACAGTGAAGTAGGCCTGACCGTACACATTGGCCGCAACCGCATTGTGCGCCGCATTTTTGAACACCTGGGCTACGAAGTACTGAAACTGGATCGGGTGTATTTGGGCGGTTTGACGAAGAAAGATTTGCCCCGGGGTTTTGTGCGTAGATTGACGAGCCAGGAGGTGATTATGTTGAAGCATTTCACGGGGAAATAGAGGGAGCCAATCTTTCCTCCGGCCCCCTAAAATCCAAAAATCCTTCTCCTCCAATGACATCCCTCACTTGGCATTCCCCCTAAAATCCCGTAATTTGGCGCTTAACCAAATTACCGCCCTATGGCCCGCCCTGATTTTCGCAACATTCCACTCGACCTGAACATCGGCGGAGACAATCCTCCAGCCGAGCAAGCCGAACCTTGGCTCAGCCCGGAGAAAATTCCCGTAAAACCAGTTTACGGGCCTGCGGATTTAGACAGCGTACAGCACTTGCGCTACGCTGCGGGCATTCCTCCATTTTTGCGTGGGCCGTACGCCAGCATGTACACCATCCGGCCCTGGACCATCCGGCAATACGCGGGTTTTTCCACCGCCGAAGAAAGCAATGCCTTTTACCGCCGCAACCTCGCGCAGGGGCAGAAAGGCCTGTCGGTTGCCTTTGACCTAGCTACCCACCGGGGTTATGATTCCGATCACGAGCGGGTGCAAGGCGACGTAGGTAAAGCAGGAGTCGCCATCGATAGCGTAGAGGACATGAAGATCCTCTTCGATCAAATTCCCCTAGATGAAATGTCGGTTTCCATGACCATGAACGGCGCCGTCATCCCCATCATGGCCTTTTATATTGTAGCCGCTGAAGAGCAGGGCTTCAAGCCCGAACAACTCAGTGGCACCATTCAAAATGACATCCTCAAGGAGTTCATGGTGCGCAACACCTACATTTATCCGCCGGAGCAATCGATGCGCATCATCGCCGATGTGTTTGCTTACACGGCGCAGTACATGCCCAAATTCAATTCCATTTCCATCAGTGGGTACCACATGCAGGAAGCGGGCGCCCCCGCCGACCTGGAATTGGCCTACACTCTGGCCGATGGCTGGGAGTACCTGCGCACGGGGGTGAAGGCAGGTTTGGACATTGACAATTTTGCGCCACGCCTTTCCTTTTTTTGGGCCATTGGCATGAATCATTTTATGGAAATTGCCAAAATGCGTGCCGGGCGTTTGTTGTGGTCAAAAATTGTCCAGCAGTTTGGACCCAAAGACCCCAAGTCTATGGCGCTGCGCACGCACTGCCAGACCTCGGGCTGGAGCCTCACCGAGCAAGACCCCTTCAACAATGTTGGGCGCACGGCCATTGAAGCACTGGCCGCTGCCCTGGGCGGCACACAATCCTTGCATACCAACTCACTCGACGAGGCCATTGCGCTGCCTACTGACTTTTCAGCTAAAATTGCCCGCGACACCCAAATTTACCTGCAAAAAGAAACCGACATCTGCCGAGCTGTAGACCCCTGGGCCGGCAGCTACTACGTGGAATACCTTACGGATAAACTGGCCAAACGCGCCTGGGAACTGATTGAAGAGGTGGAAGAATTGGGCGGCATGGCGAAGGCCATCGAAGAGGGTTTGCCAAAATTGCGCATCGAAGAAGCGGCTGCACGCAAACAAGCGCGCATCGATAGTGGAAAAGACCAGATTGTGGGAGTCAATGTGTTTCGGCAGGAGCATGAAGCCCCGATCGACATTCTGGACGTGGACAATGCCGCCGTGCGCGATGCCCAAATTCGTCGCCTGCAGGCTACCAAAAGTCAGCGCGATGAAGTTGCCTGTCAGGCTGCTTTGCAAAAATTAAAACGTTGCGCCCAGGGCGAAGCAGGCAACTTGCTGGCCATCGCCATCGAATGTGCCCGTTTGCGAGCAACGCTGGGTGAAATTTCCTGGGCTATGGAAGCGGTATTTGGCCGCTTTACGCCTGTAACCCGTAGTGTTTCCGGGGTGTACCGCAGCGAATCGGGCAGCGACGAAAATT
>ENA-UOWO01005908-UOWO01005908.1-activated-sludge-metagenome-genome-assembly--contig:-NODE-5908-length-12732-cov-4.181273_pt1 | contig 12732 bp, 12 predicted proteins | sample MGYA00238148_ERZ761564 | MGnify/ENA primary metagenome ERZ761564 (study PRJEB28885, sample SAMN05720194) | activated sludge metagenome | isolation source: Anaerobic digester | place: USA...
TGCCACTGCCTCTTGGGCTTTCAAATACGCCATAGTAAAAAGTATTATCCAGTATTCGGTATATTCCACTCAGCGTTAGCGGTTTATTCCCGCGCGTATAAAAGTTTAGTTCATGTTTTAGCCAGTTATATATCTTTCGTCCCGAATAATGTTCATACGCTACCTTTTCAAACATCTTCTTGATTATTGGTGCTCGCAGTGGGTCTACCGCCACCTGGCATTTTTTATCCATCAACTTTTGATTCAGATATCCAAGTGGTGCCACTCCTGGCCACAATCCCATCTCTACTCGTGTTCTAAGCCCTCGTTTTACATTGATACCACGATTGTCATTTTCCAACTTGGCTTGTGACCCCAAGATCATAAGCAAAAACTTTTCATTTGGATTGTTGCTGAATTTTTGTCCATAGGTACGTATTTCTCTAAGCACTCCGCTATCCATCATATCCACCACCTTACCCAAATCGCCAGCGTTTCTACTAATACGATCTGGTGCCCATGTTAGGATGCCATTAAATTTGCCTTGCCTTAGATCCTCAATTAATTCATTAAATACGGGTCTTTGCCCAGTCTCTTTGGCTGAATGTGACTCCCTTTTGATATCTGTCACCATTAAGCCCTCTTTTTCTGCCAGCTGGAGCATCTCTTTTACCTGTGAATCTATGGAAAGCACCTGTCTTTCCTCTGATTCCGTCGACTTTCTCGCATACAAGCAATATTTAGTAGGAGAGGGCGTTAAAATCTCTCTTGGCTTGGTTTCCGTCATTGGGCCGGCGGAAAGGCCATATTTTGTCCCATAAGTCATATATTTGGCTTAAATTGTTTAATTTCTCTCTAACACATTGATGACGCGAAGCTTGGCAGGAGTCCAGAGCGTCCCAAGTGGTAGCTGTAGATAACTTTTAGTGCTGAAAATGGCCATAATTTTACATATTTGTCTGTGGATAACTTTATTCTATTGTGATGGTGAGTGATCAAAAAGTGGCTAAAATACTACTTATAAACGCATAATCTACAAATTTTTGTAAGATATTGACATATAATCATAAATTTGATACTATGTAAGTACAGGATCCCAACTGGAGGGGAAGAAGATTGTTTACTTTGGCTATTATTCATAGGGTTATTGGCAGTAAAAATTAGTTGTTCTTTACATTTTATATGTGTATTAAAATTTAATGTCGTCGCTTCATTATCGTTATTAATAAATAATCATTTAATTATGCATATGAAACAGCTCTATCAATCAATGATAAAAACAACTGCCTTAATAGCCAAAATAAATAATCAAGAAAAGAATAACTTTTAATCTTAACAATATGATACACTCATTATCGTGTAAAAATTTTTATTCTTTTGGCGATCTTACAACCGTTAGTTTTGTTGTAAATGATAAAGCCCCGGATAATTATGGTTATTTTTTAGCTCCATCGGGTGCGCGTCTTTCAAAAATTGAAACCGTAATAGGCCCAAATGCTTCAGGGAAGACTAACATTTTAAAGGTATTGCCGTTTTTAAAGTGGTTGATTGCTGATTCCTTCAACATGAATCCCACCGCCCCTTTGCCGGTCAAGCCATTCATGTTTGGCACAAACAAAGATAAGCCGATAGAGTTGTCGGCAGATTTTGAAATTAGTGGTGATGTTTATACTTATAGTTTTGTTTTGTCGGAAAAACAAATTATTAGCGAGGAACTAAAAGTCAAAAACAAAAGCACGCAAAAGGTAACCAGTAAAAAAGTGTTTTCTCGACAATGGAATGAGGAAACAAAAAGTTATGAGTTAGATGACAATGCTTTTAATTTGCCAAAAGAATTTGTTAATTCATTGCGTTCTAACGCTAGTGTTATTAGCGTAGCTGTTCGTTTTAATCACAAAGAAAGCCAAGACATTCTGAATTATTGGCAAAAGGTTGAAACCAATGTTGTGGAGGCTGGTTGGGTGGGAGATCGTCTAATTTCTGATCCAATGGGGCAATTGTTAGAAACCCTCGTTTTTTATAGCGAATCAAATAATGAAGAAATTAAAAAGCGAGCGGAAAAATTGTTATCTAAATTTGATTTAGGTTTAAACTCCTTTGACATTACTAAAGAGAAAAAAGACAAAGGTTTTTCGATAAATGTAAAAGTTGCACACTCATTTAGTGGTAATAACGTATTTCTGCCCATGGAGTATGAATCATCTGGTACAAAACAATTATTTGTTTTATTAAAGTCAATTTTGTTAGCCTTATCAAATGGCGGCGTAGCTGTCTTAGACGAATTTGATGTCAATTTGCATCCAGAAATTGTTTCAACCCTGTTTGAATTATTTGTCCAACCCGACACTAATCCTAGCAATGCCCAATTATTATTTAGTACGCATAGCCATCGTATTTTAAATAATCTTGATAAATATCAAATTGTTTTAACTGAAAAAAATACTGATGGGAAAAGCGAAGCATGGCGTTTGGATGATATGTCTGGTGTTCGTGCTGATGATAATTATTATTCAAAGTATATTGCCGGAGCATATGGCGCAACACCTAAACTTTAATATCCAACCCATATGTCTCGCACAAATCCGTATAAGCTAAAACGCCGCCAAGCCAATAAAACTCTTTTGATTTTTGGTGAGGGGTTGGGCGAAGAAATGTTTCTTAAACATTTAAAAGGATTGTATTCGCAGGATTGCAATGTGGCTATCACTATAAGAAAGGGTAAAGGAGGAGATGCAAAAAATATTGTTATTGACGCTTCTAAAATTTTAGGTGCATTTGATAGGAAAGTAGTTATTTTGGATAACGATAAAACTTTGGTAGAAATGCAGAACGCACGGCAAGAGGCAAAGAAAAGAAAAATTGAATTGATTGAAAATACGCCTTGCTTAGAATTTTTATTACTAAGTATTTTGGGCCAACACCCTAAAACTAATTCGGATGATTGCAAGCGCGAATTTGAATCGAAATATATAAGTAAACAAAAACGTTGCGAGCTGGGTGAGTATCAAAAATTATTTTCTAAGGCCGTGTTAGAAAATAAGAGAAAGTCGCTTACGACTCTTGATAAAATTATCACTATAATGGAAGGGAAATAACAAATAATTTATGTGTAAAAATAAAATACAATCTCAAAATCATAAACAAACTGTTCAAGAAACAAAAGGCGCTGTTCGTGATGGCAGGTCGGGGGAGTTTATTTCGCGACCAAGAAGCACGGATAGCGATATATCAAAATTGTCAGAAAAAGCCAAGGTTCCTAATGGTTCAATAACCAATCGAAAAAAGTAATCATATGGATCAAACGACCGCTCAAGAAAATGTTAATATTAGCCGGGATCAGATGAAGTGGGCTTGTGACCAGACAAATGAAAAAACGGCTGAATATTCCAGGTTTTTAACAGGCGTTGCCAGTGTTGTTTTCGGCTTGTCACCATTGATAAGAATTTATGAAGCATCCAATTGGATAAAATTTATTTTTATTCTATCGTTAGTGTCTGTCGTTATTAGCTTGATTTTTGGAGCCATACATATGTTGTTGGAGAAAAGGCATTTTAGTAAATGGACTGATCATTATTACAAAATTTTTAATGAATGGCGAAAGGTTACCACAGAAGAAATTTCCGCTGATTTGGCAATCAGATTTGAAGAAGGAATATATAAAGGAAATAGAACAGAAACGCCGATTTGGCCACTAATATTTCAAAGTGTCTTATTGTTTTTAGGGTTTTTAGGTTTGTTGATAGTAGCGTCTATTAGTATTTATTAAAGGTCGATTAAATAATTTTTATTTTGAGAATAATATGAGTACGCCAAAATATATTCGAAATGCTGGCAAACAATGGTCTCCGCAAGAAGAGAAAAAATTAGCACAGTTTGCTAAACAAAATATGCCGACGCGGGTAATTGGTTTAGAATTGGGACGACCAGTGGGTGGAGTGTATAATAAAGCCAGCCAACTGGGTGTTAGCTTACACCCGACAAATCAAAGCCCATACGATCGCAAAAAGAAATAAGCTGGGGACTTGGAAAAAGTGACTGAGTAGTTAGAGACTGATCAACCTGAGATATTATTTATAACGGATTGGTTGAGATGACGCACAAAAAGCGCACCCTCCATCAAAACAGTCGACGGTTTCCCGCCGGCTGTTTTGTTTGATATCTTATCTTAAGAAGTACCCTTCCTTGTTCATTTTTATTACGAGCATTTTATTTTCAAATGCCTTTTTGTTGCGATATTCAACCTTCTCATCTTCGGTCATGTCATCATATGATTTGTGTGTTGCATAATACTCGGCAGAAAGGACACCGGCTTTACGGGAATAGTTCTTTTGTTCCATGATGTGGCTAATCCCCAAAGAAAACGCGTCAACTAAATCATCATGCTTCAATGATCCAAAATAAATAAGTTGCTTAATTAAGTCTTCAGCGCCTTTTTCTGGAAATAAAATTTTTCCATCCTCAATTAAATGTGTTACTACTCTCAATCTGTCGGCTTTACATGCATGAACAGGTTTTCGAATGGCATTTATATTATATGTTTGTCTTAGCTCATCAGCGAGAACTCGTTGGTACCCAACATCTTCAATCACAAATTCATTATATTTCCGACAATTCATAGCATTATCCATCTCGACTATTACAGCCTTTGTGTCTTTCCAGCCAACTTGGGCATTAAATGGGTTAGCTCTAACGTATATTTTAAGGTCTTCACCTGAGCCAAAAACATCAAAAGTAACTATGGCAGTATAATCGGCTGTGGATTTTTCAGATATAGCGGAATCAACACCATTTATTGTATAGCGATAAGAATTTTGATATTTTCTTTCTGGAATTTGGCTATAGGTTTTTATCCAATTAGGATCCACAATTGGCTGACCATCTGGTGTGAGTAACAATAAGAATTCACGATTCCAAGTTATACTGTCACCAATCCGCTTTTTTTCCTTATCCACTGCCTCCATATCAGGATATTTCCCAGGCCAAATAATATTGTTATCATCATCCAATAAAGCATATTCTCTATGAATTCCTGCCAACTCACCACTGTTAATCTTTTCTTTTATTTGTGACATTAATGATTCCTCGTGTAAAAGATTGCCGGTTAAAATTACTTTGGTATTTTCTTGACCCATAGGGTTGATGTCTCCAAAGAAAATTAGAAATAATTTTTTTCGTGCTTCTGGTGTTTTAACCGAAGCAATATCCTCAACATCATCTAAAATTATAACATCTGGTCTTTCATGTCCGAATTTTATTCCACGTATGGCCTGCTCCATAGAAGCGACAATAATTTTGGCGTCATATTTCGGAAGATAAAGTGAACATGCACGCCAACCGCTATTTTGATCTTCTCTACGAAAAGGCCCGAGATCATTCTTGAGTAACTCGTTTTGTTCAAATTCTCTAACAAGGTCATCGGAATGACTTCTTGCCATTTCTAAATTTTTTCTAAATATCACAACTAACTTTTTTCTCTCGGAAATTATTGACCAAATTGGGTAGGCTTGTCCAATTATGGATGTTTTGCCACACGCCCTCATGGCAATAATGTTTAATAAGGGAACCTGATCATCCTCACATAGCGTCATCATTTCCTTTTGGAAATCGGCCGTTGGATATTTAATATATTCGCTAAAATATATTATTTCAAACCACAAGAAGCTTCGGCGTACTAATTCTTTGCGTAGAGTACGATTAGCCAAAATTTGAGACAACTCATCACTGTTGCCATTATTTTGATTCTGGTTGGGTATTGTTGGTGTCATATGATTGTGTTTTGTCATTATTAAATTTTATTCCCGACAGTTCTACTGCCTTGCGAATAATCGCCATTTGTTCTGGCGATATTGGCTTGTCCTTTATTTCTAACTTACCCGATAGTTGTAATTTCGGTGAATATAATTCACTATGGGTTTTAAGATAGAATAAGATTGCCGGCAAATTTTGACTGTGAATAGCATTCAAAAGTTGAGTTTCGGCAATGTCCGACATTACCGCTCGACCCTCTATTAGCGCTGCATCACTTTCTTTCATAAACTCTGGGTCTTGGTCGCGCCAGCGATAATAGCTGGCGCGACTAACATTAATTTTTTCACATACTAACTGTATCACTGGTGTTTTTTTAAGTTGGTCAAGAAAAAGTTGTTTTAACTCATCATTGTCTTTGATCATAATAATAAAATTAAAAAATTAATTCCGCCTCTTTATTGGTAAGGCGTTCCCAACGGGCGATGGCGGTTTCACAATATTCAGGATCAATATCAATCCCGATACTGCGACGCCCGGTTTGCTCTGCCGCTATTGTTAGGCTTCCACTCCCGAGAAAACCATCATAAATCACGTCATTCATTTTTGTACTATTGAGAATTAAACGACGTAATAATGAAATTGGCTTCATCGTTGGATGCAATTTGCTTTTACTAGGTTTGGGACAAAACAATACGCTCCTATCAGTTTCCTTGTAGAATTTGTGCGTACCAAACCAGCCATAACAAATAATTTCGTGCTGTGGCAAATAATCCAACCGCCCGATGACGGCATGAGATTTTACCCAGATGAGTAATTGAGAAAATTTATACCCAGCCGAAATCAATCCTTCTCTGAGCGCAAACACCATCTTGTCGGCATTGAAGACGTACACCGCATTTTTGGGGGACAAATGTGGCCGAATTGCCATTAACCAATCGTAATTAAATTTTTTATATTCCTCATCTGACTGGAATTGGTCGTTGGCAATATCTTTAGGTTTAGATAATGATTGTTGAAATCCAGCTTTTGACTGGACAACTGATATGCCGTACGGAATATCACAACAAATCATATCGACTTTTAACGTCCCAATTACTTTGGCGACAAAATCTTTATCACGTGCGTCACCACAGGCAATAATGTGATCGCCCAGACGAAAAATATCGCCCAACTTAATTGATCTTTTTTGCTTTGATTCCTGTGTAGGTTTCATATCGATTTATTAGAAGTTGAATAAAAACAGGTTCATGGTCACAGACCAAGGCACGACGTTTTAGTTGTTCACAAGCCATTGCGGTACTCCCACTCCCGGAAAACAAATCTAGTACATAATCTCCGACCTGAGTGCAACGGCGTAATGGCTTAAAATGCAAGTCAATCGGCTTCTCGGTAGCATGCGAATAAGAATTGGTGGCTAAACGACGACAGAGCCATATATCAAAAGTGTCTAAGATATCTTCGATAGTTCTGACGCCGTATCCGATTTCTTTATTTAGTATTTCATTAATATCCAAAACATCTTTGGATAAATACGGAGAGCCTTTTGTCGCGTATACGGCTGGTTCATATCCCCGATTGAACGCGATCTTAGGAGTGGGATTCGACGGACCTTTGATCCATAAACACACCCGTTGATTTTTTAACCCAATCTCCTCAAACAGAGATTGAACCAATCCGATGTATCGCGGATCACAATAATAAAAGAAGTGGGTGTTAGTTGTCGAAACCGAGAGAGCGTTATTCATGGTCTTGCGCAGAAAATCTGCATATTCATTCTTTGGACGGTTGTCGTTGGTTTTGTAACCACCATAATCTTTATTAGTGCCAGCTTTCTTGGCATACCGCCAATCGATATTGAAATTCGGATCGCAGTACACCATTGACACTTTTATATCTCCAACCAGTCTTTGAACAACATTCAGATCTGTGCTGTCTGCGCACAACGCCCTATGTTCACCGAGTTGGAACATGTCGCCAACTTGAATGTCAGTTTCCAGTGCTTTGTTAAGTTCTTCTTCAATGTTGAAGTTATCGTTCTCAATATCCAACGCATTGTCCCAAATTTTAGCAAGGTCATCTTCGTTGAATCCAATTTCTAATAACTTATCTACATTAAACTCTTTAAGCAGATTATAATCCCAATCGCCTGTGTTAGCATTTAACCGCAGATTTAATTCTCGCTCGCGTTCTTCGTCAGGGATGTCGATAAAAATTACAGGAACAAGTTGTTCGCCACGTTTTTTAAGAACTTTCCAGCGGAAATTTCCCGCTATAATAATTCCTTTGCGATTAGGGGCACTGTTTACTAACAGAGGAACAACAGTTCCATATTTTTCAACGGACGCATCAAGATGCTCCGTGGCTATGGTCGTGTGTAATCTGGGATTATATGGTGCCAATCGCAATGAATCGATCGGAATATACTCAATCTTCAGATTTAAATTTTTGTCATTCATAGGACAAAATAAATTAAGAATAAAAATCCACCCCCTTGTGGGAGTGGATTTATGCAAAAATTGTTGCTGATAAAAAAATCAGCTTTGAATTACAAACATAAATTTATCCCAAAGGGTTAAACGCCTCACTAAAATATAAAATATATTTTAGCTATCGTTTCATATAATTTAATTTATGCTTATAATTCCAAGCCGATTATCAAAAGTCAAAATTCTTGAAATTATTGTAAATTGACCAAGGTCAATTTGGCTCTATTTAACACTGCAACTCGTACTGTTAAAACGCACGAATTGTTTAGTTGTCAAAGATCGATTGGCTACTTTTTAATGCCCAGTGTTGTGTAGCATCATTTTTCACCCTATCTACTATATAATGATATACCCCCATTATACAAGTCACCTGGTTTTGTGTCAATATTTTTGCTAAGTTAAGCTGTATTTTATCATTTTGGCACTTTATAATCTTATTATTTTGTAATTTTTTCTTGGCTAATATTAGGTAAAATTTGATATACCAATTTTGCCTAAATACTCTAAAAATGATCTAAAAGTTATCCACACCCCCTCTAAAACAGCACATAAAATTTGACTTTAAGCTGTTGGCAACTCGCCTTCGCAAGAGTTCAAATTTAAGGTACCATTGATTTATAGCGTAATTACAGCTATAATACCCTCGACAATTAAATGGCCTAAACCATTGCTGTAAAGCAGTGGCATGGTCATAAAACCTAACCTACATAGAGATGGTCTTCCGACCAGTACTTGTAGGTTAGGTCTATACCCGAAAGGGTGTAGTGGCGTTTCCGCAAGGGGGCGTCAGCTGGTTCGGGAGACCTTTTGTGTTTCCTGAGGCAGTCAAATCCTAACCTACAAAATTCATGCCAGTCGAAACTCTCAGTAAAACAATATTTGAGCGTCTTTATAAATACCGCCCTCAGCCGGGCATGATGCCAGAAGAAAACTTCTTCACCGAATCATTGGCCTACACTTTGTGCGCCGAACCAAAATGGTGCGAGTGTTTTGTAAAATTTTTATCACCCACTAAACAATATTTTGCTCCATTCGTCGTTAACACTCAGGTTCGTTATGGTAATTCCATTGTTGATCTAGTCGTCACCGATGCTCACGATAAAAACATTTTGGTGGAAATTAAAATTAAGGCCAAAGAAAATAAATATTTATCCGATGACGGCCAGTCGGATTATGGACAAATTGCAAAATATCTTAGAACTAATCAAGGAGAAGTCGCTTTCATCGCTCAAAATGAAGAAGATGTAAAATTAAACGAAGATGTGGATCGTTATCTTGGCCAGTTTGAATGGAAGCAGGTATATAACTTACTAAAAGAATTTTTTTCCGCCGAAGACAAAAATCTTTCGGCTGTTAATCGCCACTTGCTTGGCGAATTTTTTAATTTTTTGAATTTTATGAACATGAAACCATTTGAAAATTTTAGCGAGCAGGATATTTCCTTGTCTGGTACTAATTTTTTGGATCTTTATGACAAGCTTCTTGAATTTTTGAGCGACAGCAGGAAAAGTTCTGTTATAAAAAATTATTGTAAAAAATATAATTGGGAAATGCCGAGTAACGCCTCGTTTATTCCTGGTGAAAGAAGATTTACGCTAAAATTTTTTCATAAAGACGGGAATAAAACCAAATACTGCGTAGAGTATGGTTTTAGTTATGTTGCCAAAGACCCCAATTACAAAGACGGCCTGTATTTCTATTTTCAAATCTATGTTCATCCCAAAGAAGCGATGACGATTATAAAAGAAAAGATTAGGGGCGTTGAATTGGATGACAAATATTTCCCCAAAGCTGAAGTAATGGCCGACAGCCATCGCGTGGTATTTTTTGAAATTTATTTCGTTGATTTAATGAAGTCTTTGGGTTATGATACCAAGCAGTTATCTAATCATATTTTCGGTATGCTGTCTGAACTTGAAGACAAAGACGTTCTTAAGGCGGTATCCGAAGCCAACAAATAACTATGTTAACTAAGTCTGACTTCATTAAATACCTCCAATGTTATAAATATCTTTGGTTATACAAAAATCGCAAGGATTTATTGCCCAAAGAAATTATCCCCGAAATGGAGAAGGAATTTGACGAGGGCTACCAAGTCGAGGATTATGCCTATTTTTTGTTTCCGGGTGGCGTTGACGCCATGGATCCCGACTTTAAGACGGCCATCGCAAGAACTAAGAAATTAGTGAACGCCAAAACTCCAGCAGTTTTTCAGCCGACATTTTGCGTTGGTCAGTTATTTTGCAGATCAGATATTATTGCTTACGATAAAATAACCGATCAATGGGATTTATATGAAGTAAAAAGCTCCACCGATGTCAAAGACATCCATATTTTCGATTTAGCCTTTCAAAAAGTGTGCTTGGAAGACGCTGGTCTAAAAGTTGGCAAGATTAGCGTTATCCATGTTAATAATAGCTATGTTCGACATGGCGAGATTGACCCTAAAAAATTCTTGAAAATCAATGACGTTACCGAAGATGTGGACAGGGTGGCCAATACTACGAAAAGCCAAATTGAATCCGCATGGAAAGTGCTTTCACAGTCGGCAGAACCAACCGCTCGGATCCTAAAGCAGTGCAATGATCCTTACGAGTGTCCATTTTCTGAATATTGTTGGAAGCACGTTCCTGAACACTCGATTTATGATGTTTGGTTTAATGAAGAAAAATTGAACAAACTTTTGGATATGGGAGTGTTGAGCTTAGAAGATGTTCCCGAAGATATGTTCACTGCCGCTCGGGCTCATCGCCACTATACGGCTGTTAAAACAAATAAAGTATATATTGAGAAGGACAGTATCAAGAACGAACTATCCCAACTTAAATACCCGCTATATTTTCTTGATTACGAAACCTTTTCGCCCGCCGTGCCGTTGTTTGATGGCTATCGACCGTATCAGCGGATTGTTTTTCAATATTCGCTTCATGTACAAGATAAGCCTGGTGCTAAATTAAAACATTACGAATTTCTTTGGAACCAAATGTCTGATCCTACCGAGGCCCTTTCTGAAACTTTATTTAAACAGATTGGTCCGGCTGGCACTACGATCGCTTGGAATATGTCATTTGAGCAAGGTTGTAACTCAGAAATGGGCGAGCGCAATCATAAATACAAAAAATTCTACGAAGATATTAACGATCGTATGGTTGACCTCATCGTGTCTTTTCGTCAAGGATATTATGTTGATCGTCGTTTTCAAAACAGCGCCTCATTGAAAAAAGTTCTGCCCGTGCTGGTGCCTAAGTTGTCTTATAAGGAATTAGGCATCCAAGAGGGTGGCACCGCTTCGGATAGCTGGCGAGTGATGATTGATCCTAATACCGATAAAAAAATCATCAAGAAGATTTATGACGATTTGCTTAAATACTGCGAGTTGGATACTTTGGCGATGGTGGAAATTTTGAGGGAGTTGGAAAAAATCGTAAAGACCTAATCATCGATTTAGTAATTAAAATGGAAACAAAAACATTAGTGATTGGTTTTGACCCAACCACCGAACAATCTTCTTTAAAGCCAATTCAACGCAAAGAGCATCTTTATTTTTGTGATGTTTTTAATAAACACAATTTTGGCGAAGTCCACTATTCAGATCACACGAATTGGCCGCAACGTTTAGATGAAGTACATCCTATTTTAGTCATTGTCTTTGATAGCGGTGTTGCAGAAAAAGTTAAGGATTATAAAGCCGACAGTTTTATTTATGTTTTCGATAGCCAACGAAAAATTTTAAGAAACAAAAATCAAGAGAAAGAAGACGAAAAGTATAAGGAGGTTGAAAAATTGATCCAAACCATTTCCGAGAAGAATGATGAGAGTGTAATGCGTAGAGTTGCGTCGATGGATTACAAAGCAACTTATAAAATGGTTAAGGATATGTTGCTGAGCGAGAAGCCCGATCTAATCAAACGAGCGTGGGAGATGCTCCAATTAAATCACGGTGAATGGCCATGGATGCGTGCACAGTTAATTATGGAGTGTTGGAATCATGCTAAACCAAAAGGTAAGGAAGAATTTGTTATGATTGGGGTAAATCGCTGGTTAGAGAACGGGGTTGCGGTTCGGATTGAAGACATGATTGACGGGGAAAATACCTTACACCAATTTAAATTAAACGACGGCACTATTTATCGCGTGTTGGTTGCTACAGATGTTATGGGCAAGTATTCTTACGAGGAGCTAATGAACAAGTATAACCAAAATTTTCGTCAAGAAACAACAGCCAAAGATGCTTCTTAATTGACATGGCCAATTAAACCCCTGTTTCGTGTCTCATTTGTCTTGTCTCATTTTTTATCCGCTTATCTTAGCCAAACCCCAAAGCCGTGAGAAACACCATTTTATCCACTGTCTCACGGTTTTTATTATTTAGACTCCGACCCACATGCCTCAAATTGGCGACTGGACAAACCTCTTAGAAAGACCTATAATTGTTGTAAATGTGGGGCACTTAACCCATATACACCGCCTTCGCTCGCCGAAGCTCCGCAGGAGCGTAGGCGAGCACCCCGATAGATTA
>ENA-UOWO01005918-UOWO01005918.1-activated-sludge-metagenome-genome-assembly--contig:-NODE-5918-length-12711-cov-4.657791_pt1 | contig 12711 bp, 10 predicted proteins | sample MGYA00238148_ERZ761564 | MGnify/ENA primary metagenome ERZ761564 (study PRJEB28885, sample SAMN05720194) | activated sludge metagenome | isolation source: Anaerobic digester | place: USA...
CGAGATAACGTAGCGTGACTGGAGTTCAGTCGTGTGCTCTTCCGATCTGGGCAGGCACGGAGACAGCGCGTCAGCCGTCCCCGGTGGTGGCGGCTCCAAAGGCGGCCCCGGCACCGTCGGAGAAGAAAAAAAGCGCCCTTTTAAAAGGGCAGCGGTCCATTGATATCCCGTTCCCCGAGCAAGGGCAGAGGTTTTCTTTTAAGAAACTCGGGGGCAATCCGACGATGACTTTTGTTTACAGAAAAAGTGAAGGGGAGGCCAGAATTATTTACCTGCTGTTTTGTGCCCTGGCCCTATTCGGAATATATAAAGTGCGCCGCGCGCGTTTCCCGGTTGAGAAGCTCGACGCGTTCGCCGGAAGGATCCGGGGCCTGCGCCTGCAGCACCTTTTTTGCGTTTTCGTGGATGCGCGGTGGTGCAAAATTGTCACTTTTACGGTGATGGTCCCCGCTTTTCTGTTCGGGGCCCCCGTATACGCCATTACGGTCGGATTTGCCAGCATATTCCTGATCAGGGCGATTTCCAACCGGCGTCACAAGAAAATGGGCCGCCAGGAAGTGTATAACGTCAAAGTGTTTTTTAAATACCTCCCGTCTTATATTATCGTCTTGGCATCTCTGTTGAGCGTGGGCCATATGGTTTTTCTTATCTTCGTGGGGATGGCGACGGCCATGAATTTATTCTTGGCGGGCGTCTACGGGCTTCTGACCGTGTTTACCAAAAAGGTAGACCAGGAATAGAGGCTTCCCCGCCTGACCTCAGCCCCTTTTTACATTGTAAAGACTGAATATTTTCTTAAAGCGGTGTTGATTTCCCTCAGGGAAGGTTTGATTAATGTCTGTGAGGGTGATATACTTTTAAAAGTCTATAATATTGATTGTGACCCGGGTTAAGACAGGATCGTGTTTATGAATATCCTTATTGTTGTGATCATGATACTTTTGTCCGGCCTTCAGCCGGCATGTGCCGCCAACCCCCGTGTGCAGCTTGAGCCCATGAAGATTATCGTTAAGGGGGTCGCCAAAGATTTGACGAAAGCGCAGGGCTTTCAGATGCGGTCCCAGATGTACGTGAAGCAGAAGGCCGACGCCGTTTCTGTTGACGATGAAGTGTTCATTCTGCAGGTCAGGATAAGGAATTATACCCGGGAAAAGCTGTCTGTCTCCCAGGACGGGTGGCTCCGTGATGATGACTGGCTGGTGGATATCCCGGGCCTCGCCGTGAGTGTCGAGTCGGACCAATGCAAAATAGTCCGGATATCATCCGAGGACATTGACCCGTGTCAGGGCTCGGTGCGGTTTGAGGAGATCGGCCCCAGGATGGCGCGGGATATGAACCTGGTCCTGCGTTTTACCGGCGCCGTGCAGAGTGGGGGGGGGGATTTTAAGGTCGGGTTGAAGGTGAAGCCCGCCGACGGGTCCAAGGAAGAGGTCGTCTGGACCCGCCCGATCGGCATTTATATTGATCCGTGGCCGGTGCGCGAATTCCTGATGTTTTGGAATGAAAAGGAAGGCTGGCGGAACCAGCAGCGGGAGATGCGGGATAAAAAAGAAACGGGCTTGATTTCGCGTTATTATGTTCCTGGAGGAGGGGTGCGCGTCGAAGAAAATTATGAAGGCGGGAAGTTGAACGGGGCCCGGAGGACGTATTTTGAGAACGGCGTTATTAAGGAGGAAGAGCATTACCGGGACGGCCGGCTGCACGGAGAAAAGTTCGTTTATCAAAGGAACAAGAAATTGACGATGTATGAAATTTACCTGGCCGGAGAGCGCGTGGGGTTCGTCCGGTTTTCGTCTTTTGACCAGAAACGGGACCAGCAAGAGAAGATGGCGCGCGTGAGGGCCCTGATGGCGAAAGAATATCCTCAACTGAAGCCGGATTTAAAAGTGGAACTGATTCCCCCGGAGGAAAGAGCGCCTGCCCTTTCTCCGGAGCTGCCCGTGGAAGGCGCCGTCCCCTTAACCCCCGAATAATTTTGTTTCTTAAATTTTCATTGCGGAAAACGTTGCCGGACCGGCGTCTTTTTGTAACCTGACCGGTTTAAATGAATGTCATGGTTGGGGTTGTAAGAGCCGTTGTCCGTGTAGATGACATCCCCGTTTTCATTGACCCACCGGTGTTTCCATTGGTTGGATCCCATGTCGATTTCGTTGGTATAGGGGTTAACAAATTCTTCCTGGTCCGTCAGGGTGAGGAACATGTCGTTATGAATTTCCGCGTTGGTCTTTTGACGGTGGGCCACGATATCCTGCTCGATGCGCTGAATTTCCTGTTGAGTGTCAAGAACGATCTGCCCGCGCTGGATTTGCCCCCGGATTTCCCTGGACAACCAGCGGGGGTCAATTTTGACGGAATCCTGTATCACGCTGAACACTGTTTCCCATTTCTTGAATTCATCCCTGGGGGCCCGCATCAGGACCGTTTCTTTGTTCCCCCACATGCCCGCGCCGAGTTGCCCCCAGTTTTCAATGACGGCGACAATTTTCTCGGCGTATTCCGCGGCCCCTTCCTTATATATAACGTCAGCCAGCGCGGCATCGTATTGAAACCCCGTTTGCGGGAAAAACTGGTTGACCCGGTTCTGGTAACTCCGGGCGACATTGGTTAAGGCTTTATTGCTGATGACCTTGATATCCTGCGCCTGGGGGTGTGCGTACGGGAAGGCCATCTGCGTTATGAACTGTGAAGCTGGTATGAGCGGATAGACCAACATCCCGTTGTAATTGCTCCCTGGAGGGAGCATCCCCATTTGCCCGGCCGGAGAATACCTCGCGTCGAAGTAGAGCATGTCCGGCAGCCAGCGCAACAGCACGGTCCCGGCGGAATCTTTTTTAACCGTGAAGTCAAGTTTGGCGGCGATCGACTGGGCGGCGCCGCCTTGGCTTAAGGGGTTCACCCGCAAAATTCCTCCCTCGACCTGCCATCCCTGGGGGATGAGAAGGGAAAAAGCTTTTTCTTTCGGTTCGTAGACCCGGGTGAAAACGACGGTGTCTGCGTTCCCATCCATCTTAGAAGAGGAAGGACGGGAACAGGAGCAGGATAAGAATGGCATGATGACGATAAATACGAAAAGGGGGAAAACGCGTTTCATGATGTCTCCTGGGTTATGATATTGAAGAATGCCCAATTTTATCGTATTTGAAGCGAGCTGTCTACAAATATGGCATGGCCGTTAAAAATTCCGGAATCATCGGGGCCCCTCTTGAGGAGAATGAGGATTTACCTTTATTTCTTATCTGTTTTCATATATGATCTTACTCATCAGGGTGTTTAAGATGATGATCCTTCCTGTTTTTTATTGGTTTGTTGCCGTTGCCTTCACCGCCGTCGCGGTTTGGGGATCGCTCGTCGTGTACCATCGGTACGATGCGTTGGAGACCCGTTCTTTCTTTTACGCGTTGGGGGCCACTGCATTTGTTGTGGCGGTTGCTTTCTTCCTCCCGTTTGAGGTCTTCCCGTTCCGGATTCTGGCCTGGACGCTGTGTTCGTGGCTGGGGATGATAGGGCTGGTCACGGTCGGCCGGGCGTTGTATTCCGGGGATGATGTCCCCCTGGTTCTTGTGGGCCTTTCCTGGATGGCGGAAGCCTTGGCCATTGGCTTCCGGGGGGCGACTGCCGTCAGGATTCTTGTCCACGGCTTGGTCCCGTGGGTCGTCACGACGGGCATGCTGCTTATCGTGCTGTTGACGGTCCGGGCCGTGTTTAAGCACCTGGATGGCCTGAATGACATCCTGTCAGAAGAGGGGTTCGTTATTCTAGCCGGGGGGGTCTCGGTGGTCACTGCCGGCGGCGGTCTTCTGCCGGCGGGGATAGGGCTTTACAGAATCTTAAGCTGGGTCCTTTTGCTCTGGTTGATCCTGTTCGGGCTTGTACTTGTTTGTCAGGATCACCGCCAGAAACGCATGGTGGGGCTGGTGATGCTCGGGGCGGCGTGTTGCGTCACCCAAATCAACCCGCTTTTTTCCTGGGGGATCATTGCGCAGATCATCTCCTGGGCCCTGGCTGCGATCATTGTCGCGGCATTTTTTTTCCTGGGAGGATATTACATTGAAAGCGACGGCCTGTGCGATGATTGGGCGAGTGCCCTGTTGTTCTGCGGGCTCCCGCTGGCGGTTGTCGTCCTGCTGGGGTTGTTCCTGCCGGGGACGACCAGCGCATTTAAGTTTCTGACCCCTCTGCTGTGCGTCGGATTATTTTTCCAGGGGAGCCTTTTTTTCTATAGGGGATTCCTGAACGGGAACTGGAGGGAAACAGCGGCCGGGTTTTGTTTCTTTCAAGGCGCGTTTGCCGTGGCCCTGTCTCGGGGCTACGTTTTTTCTTGGCTTCTGCGGTTAGGTTGGGAGGGCAGGGGACTTGTCCCCTGGCTGGTTTTTAACGGCGGGCTAGCCGCGTTTTTGGGCTTCGCCGGGCTCGGGGGCCGGGTGTTCCGGCTGGCCGCCCGCGTGAGGGATTGGGATACGGAACGGAAGAGAGCGTTTCTTACGGAAGCAGCCGCGCGCCTGGATACTTCCTGTCAGCAGGACCTGATAGATCTTTCGAAACAGGGCTTTGTGCGTGTCCGCGCCCGGGGCGTGGACATCACTGCGATTGATGTGCGCGTTGAGAACTTAACGCGGCAGGTTTTTAAGATACGGATTTCCGCCGGCACGTGTTTTATCGGTACCGGGCAGTATCAGAATATGGCGGTCCGGGTTGAAGAATTGTTCGTCTTGCCGGCGGTTGACGTGTATTGCGGCCGTGTCCCCGCTGTTTGTGTCAACGCTCAAAGGCCGGTCCCTTCCGAGAAAAACGCGTTCTTTTCGGTGACCAGAAGTCCCGCCGATTTAACCCGTTTCTTGGCGGGGAGCGCGCGGGAAGACCCGATGGTGGCGCAGGCCGGGGCATGGGCCCTGACAGATCATTACAATGGCGCGCAGATTCAGGCCAGGTTGCAGAGGGGGGGCCGCCCTGCGATTTCTGAACTGCAGATCCTGAGAGCGAAGGCCATCCTGGACGAATTGGGGATAACCCACGCACTGTAAAGACCCGGCGAAGTTTCCTGGGGCCGGCCGCTAAGGGCATTCTTGCGGAATGCGAAAGGGGGGCGTTATAAAGAACAATCAGTCATCGTCACAAATTTATGTGGCGTTTTCTATCCTGCACTCTTTCTTTTCCGCCGTGGTCGTGGTTTTCCTGGTTGAACAGTTGTCCGGCGCGCATTTCTTTACAAATAATCCGGCGGTCGTTCTGGCCGAAGGGGTCGTTTCCGCTGCCTTGAGGATATTTGTGTACAGCGGCGTCTATGCGACGCTCGTTGAGCTGCGCTCCGGGGAAGAGATCCTGTTTTCTCTTAAAAGGTTTTTGCATAACGCGAAGGGATACTGGCCTGTTTTTGCCATTTTGGAGTTGTTTCTTTTTTCGGTCAATTTGGTCTTGTTCTCGTATTTTCCTAATTCGAAACTCCTCCATCCTCACGTGGCGGTTCATGTCAATATTTTGCTGCAGTTCGTCTTTGCCTACACGGCTGTTTACCGGAAATATCTTGTGCCCATGGGGCTTCGCCCCAGAAAGGTCTTTTTGCCACGCCAGGACGTTTTAACGGTAAGCGGGTTATTCGTGACAGGCCTGGCGTTGCATTATGCCTTGATGGCCCTCCCCGGGAACGATTCTATGGGGCTGAGGATCGGGCGTTTTGGGGGTGTCTGGCTTCAGCTTTTGACGTTTATTTATCTTTCGGGCTGCTTCCTGGACGGTTATCCGGAAATACAAGAAAAGTTTTTAAAGCGCAAAGAAATATACCTTGTGACTCCCCCGGGAGGATATGGTTTGATTTTTAATATATTCTTTCTGATTTTTCGCATGTACCCGCCCATTTTTATTATTCTAAAAGCCTTGACCCCTAAAGAATATTATTTCAGGGAATTCTTTCAGGTGATCTGGAGGCCGCGTTATTACGCGGCCGGCAAGCTTGTTGCGATTGCTTGTATCACACAAACGACGCCGGAGGTGTATCAACTTGCCAGGAAATTCCGCGAGCATGGGTCGAAAGTCGTCCTGGGGGGGCCGCATGTCGCGTTCTTCCCGGATGAGGCCCTGGAATATTGCGACAGCATCGTGGTCGGGGAGGTCGAGGGGGTTTGGAAGGACGTGATCCGTGATTATGAAAACGGGACCCTTCAAAAGAGATATCAGGGCGTCCCGTGCGAGAACTTCGCGGATGAGCTTCACCGGGAAATGATATCCTTGCCGCCGGAGAAGACAAAATTTTTCCTTGAAACGTCGCGGGGGTGCAAGTTTGATTGCGATTTCTGCTCTATCCCGGCGGTGACAGCCCGGGAGGTGAGAAAGAAGCCGGTGCCGGAGGTGGTGGAATTGATCCGGCATTGCCGGCCTTCCGCCAGTTTTTTCACATTTTTTGACGCTAATATTTATAATGACCCGGTTTATTTCAAAGACCTTGCCATCGCCCTGAAACCTTTGAAAATAAAATGGAAGGCTTTCTCGACGATCGATATCGGGGCGAACGAAGATATCTTGCGCCTTGCCAAGGAAAGCGGGTGTACGATGCTGGGGATCGGCTACGAAGTCCCGGCGGGGTCCCAGGAGCGGAACGGAAAATTTTCCATGAGTGAAAGATACCTGCTGTACACACGCAGGATCAAGAAGGCCGGGATCAAGATTAAAGCGAACTTCACGATCGGGTTTGAATCCGATGCCCTGACCTTAAAAAGTCTTTGGAAATTGTGGAAGTTTTGTTTCTTGCTCCGCCCGTATAACCTCGGAGTCGGAGTGCTGACCCCTTTCCCGGGGTCCAGGCTGTACGCGCGCATGCTGCAAAACAACAGGATGATCAATCTCAACTGGCATCAATTCACAACGACGACCATGCTTTTCAAGCACGACCATATCAATAATCAGGTGATGGATGCCGCGTACCCCTGGCTGGTGATATTTTTTGCGTTCACGACCAGCCTGTCTGGCTTGGCCGCTTTTGCCGTCCTTATTTTGATTTTAATAACATGAGGCTTGAATGGGTTTTAAGAAAAAAGGGGTCTGGCGGCTTACCTGGGATGCCCCGGTGGGCGGGAGGTTTTCCCGATGGTTTTTTTCTTGAGAATATAGGCGAAGAGGGCGTTCCGGGCGAAAGGATATCCGAGGATCAAGACGAAGGCTCGTTCCCAGGAAAAGGACGGGAAAGGGATCAACAGGAGGGTTATGGCCAGGAACGTGAAGGCGGTGTCCTGAGCCGCGCGGGTGAAAATGTTGATGGCTTCAACAAGAGAGGGGATCCTGTACTCGCGGGCGTAAAATTCCGTGATTTGATACAGCGTCTGGCGCCCGAGGGCCTGCCGGTCAAAATTATTCAGGACGAAAATTAATGCGAGTTTTTCGATGACCGTTGTTTTTTGGCGGCGGACAGATAATATCCCCAGGAAAAGGAGGAGAGCGCCCGCGCCCCAAATATATTCGTGAGGAAAAATCCATGCCGCCAGAAGAAGCCCGCCGAGCAGGCCCGTCATCCCCGCCTGAAGGCGGATTAATCCGGAAAAACGTTCATAGGTGCCTTGGGTGACGTTGTCTCGGGCGGTTAAGAAATCCCGGGCGAGGGGGGCTTTCAAAAGCAGGGAAAACCAGGTGGAAACTTGGTCATCATTCCGAATGGTCGCCCCCAGGGACTCGGGCGTGGTGATGTTGTTGTAAACTGGGATGTTCATGGTGTCAGTGTTTATAATGTTTTGAAGTATTTTATATGATTTCGCCTGATCAAACAAGTCCTTTGGTGACCGGGAGGCCTTAATCCAAATATGTGGTCTTTGCTAACATGGCGCAATGATGATAAAGACCAGGCAGCGGCCGTAACGTTGATGGCTGGAGTTTTTTTATACACCCTGGCCCGGGCAGCGCTGGCCCCGGTTTTTCATGATGAGGCGTACACATACTTTGTTTACGGCCGGGCCCCGCTTCCGGTTGTCCTCAGCGAGTTGGGGAATAATCATATTCTGAACACCCTTTTTATCAAATGTTCCGTCTGGCTGTTTGGGATGAGTGAACTGTCCCTGCGCCTGCCGGCACTGGTGGGGCACCTGTTTTTTTTAACAGGTGTCTACCGCGCCCTGGGCCTTTTCCTGCGGAAGAAAGCTTTTTTCGCCGGGGCCGTCCTCTTGACGCTGAATCTGTTCGTCCTGGAACTTTTTTCCGCGGGGCGAGGGTATGCCCTGGGGCTGGGTTTTTTCATGCAGGCGATGTATTATTTTCTGCGGAGCCGGGAGTCCCGGCGGACGGAAGATGTCCGTGTGATGTTCTCTTTCCTGGCCTTAGCCGTTCTCAGCCACCTGTCCTTTTTATTTGTTTATGTGCCTGCCTTTGTCATGGGCGGGACAGATGTTTTATTCCGCCAGGGTTGGTCCCTGACCCGCTGGAAACGCGCCCCAGGCATTGTTTTTTGGCGAGGGTACCGTTTTCCATTGCTGTTGACCGGGCTGTTATTCCTGGCGTTAAAAACTCCTGTCCTGGTTCAGATGAAGACCGGCGGATTTTACCATGGCGGAGGAGCAGGTTTCTGGCCTGACACCGTCCGGAGCCTGGGAGAAGCTTCGTTTTATAATCAGGTGGTCCTGCCGGAACGTTGTTGGTTTTTGGCTTACGCGGGTTTGACAGCCGGCGCGGTACTCATAGGGGCTTTTTTAACGTCCAGACGGATGAAAGGAACGGTCGAAGTCCCGGGAGGGGAGAAGATGTTGACCGGGATGTATGCGCTTCTGTTAGGGTCTGCGGGCGTGATGGCCGCGTGCCACCACGCGCTGGGCGTCAAATACATTATAGGCCGGATGGCCGTCTTCTTGATTCCGTTGTTCTGGTTAACCGTCACGCTGTTTTGGGCCTGCCTGTTTCACTCCGGGGGACGGGTCAGGCAACTCTGCCTTAACTGGGCTGCCGGAATCGCGGTTGCCGTGGCCGTGGCTTTATTCCTGTCAGGGATGAATTTTAAAAAATACACAATCGCCCCGGATGATTATTTAAGCCGGGACATTATTCGGCTTTTACAGGCCGCCCGGCAGGAAGGCGTTTGGGGCGGCCGGAACGTCACGCTGGGGACTCATTTTGTTTTTGTCCCGAGCCTTTATTTTTATAGCCGGAAGAATCACTTGACATGGTTAGAGGTGGTTGATCTCACGAATACGGATTCCGGCCCTGTTTCTTGTGACGCATATTATATTTTTGAACCCCGCACACGCGGCATTCTCAGGTATGACGTCGGCCGCGACTTTGATAAAATCGAGCCCGCGTCCACACGTGTGCTGGCCCGTTATCCCTCGCCGGGGACGGTCCTGGCGTTTTCTTCCCCCTAACGGGTTTTGAACGGGCCGTGTTTTTCTGAAGCGGTTAAAACCGGTAGGTGATCCCCAGGGCAATCACCGGATAAAATTTAAAAGCGCTGATATCATTTTCGAGGTTATCTTCTTCCCGCTGCAAATCCCCCAGGAATGCCGGATTATTGGCTAGCAGCCCGTCCGCGGAGAGATCCACTTCGGGCTCGCCCTGATACATCACCCCGAAATCCAAAGAGAGCAACCAGCTCCCGTCGGCCCCAAAAGGATTCCCGTACCCGATACCCAAATAAGGGGCTAGGTCATTAAACCCGATGTTCCCTTTGAGCGTCCCAACCTGGCTGGAGGTGTATGTCACGTCTCCCAGCGTGTAATCATCCGAGCTTTTGGCGGACGCGTTGATTTCATTGCCGTTGACCATGAACCCCGCGGAGAGCCGGAAGTTGTTTGAGAACGGGAACCAGTCGACCAAGGCCGAGACCGTGAATAATTTCAGCTCAAAATCATATTCCACGTCGTCTTCGGTCCCGTCATAATCAAAATCAAATCCATTGACGCCAATCCTGGTGTTGAACTGGTCGTGAATTTTTATGATGCCTTCTACGCCTCCGCCCAGGGTCCCGCCTTGGAGGCCGATGGCCAGCCGTGAACCGTACCCGCTTTCCGCGAAGGCAAGGGCGGGGACACAGAGAGCCGCAATTAGAGTGAGGATGACGAGCCAAGCTGTTTTCATTCCAATCTCCTTTTTTAATAAATTAACGGATTTTGTTCGCGACAAGAACGGCTTTATTATACTCTGCTTTATCCGGTTGGCATAGTTTTAGAATTTATTTTAGAAAAATGTTGGGGAAGAATAATTTTTTCTTTGATAATTGCCAGCGGGCACGGTATTATAGAATACAAGATGGATTAGAAAATCACGGGTGTTCCGGTGTGGGGATGGTGTCTTTATGAGAAGAATAACGCTTTTGTTGGCGCTTGCTTTGCTCCCGGCCTGCGGCCGCGCGCCCGCCGGGCAGCCGCCCGCCGCTGTTTTGGAAGAATCGGAGGTCGGACGCCTGGCAGAAGATTTGAATTTGCTGGCCGGTAAATACGCGATGAATGTGGACACGATGATGAGGCTGTTCCATGATTACGCCGCGTATACCGGAGGGCATGATTTTAAAAAGGAGTTGGCCAAAATCCGGGCTTTCCAGAAACAGGAGGCTTATTTGGATGACGAGCTGGACCAGGTCCTTGACGTGCCGAATGCGCTGCGCCTTATCAGCCAGAAATATAATATATCGGAATCCGTAATCGCCAGCATGATTCTGGATTACAGGACGCTCGCCGTTTGCCGATGATTCGTTTTTGACAGCGGTTTGAAACAATGTTGGGAGGCATAAGAGCGGGGCCGGTGAATCAAGGAATCATGAGGACATTTTCTAGAAAAACGGTTATTTCATGAAGACTTATCTTTGCGGCCTCTTCGTATTTATCCTGGTCTTTATTGGGTTTGTGCCTGCCGGAGCGCAGGAATCCTCCCGTTCAATTTATGAAATCCTGAAACAGCGGATGAGCCGGTTTCATCGTCTTGGGTATGATTTCTCCGGGCAAAGAATCCCGAAAGGGACTTTGAGTGTCCGGCTGCGCGCCGTGGACGTGCGCAGCGGAGGACGGGTGGAAGATTTTACCGTTACTTTTTTGCAGGGAGAAGTGGAAGAATATCTTTTCAATAATGAGGTGGTCATCCTTTGCGAGGGAAGAGAAGACTGCGAGATCGGGGCCTTGTTCCCCAGGTCCTACAGGATGCGCGTTGCGGCCCCGGGATATGAACTGGCCCAGCAGGTCGTGGAGGTTTCAGCCGGCGGCGGGGATAGCGTGATCACGGTTCCCATGACTCTGTCGACAGGCACGGTTAAAGGCCGGGTTTATGACCAGTCCACGCGTCAACCTGTGGCGGGGGTGGTGGTGACCGTGCTGGATAAGGGGAGCGGGGTTAAGTCTTGCCGGACAAATCAGGAGGGATTTTTTTCGCTCAACGGCTTGCGCATGAATTCTGACGGGGAGGCGTATTCCCTGGTTTGTGACAGCCCGGACCATTTCAGCAAGGAAGTCCGTTTTTTTGTGGATGGGAGCGCTTCTTCACGGCAGGATGTTTATCTTGATTTTGCGCCTTCTGTTGCCGGGAAACTGGTGGATCAGCAAGACAATCCTCTGGCGGACGAAGAAGTGTTTTTAGTGTCCGAGCACATGTATGAATCCTGGCAGAGTTCTTTGATCTGGGACCCGCAGGACACATCTTTCAGCCAGTCCACGAATAAGTCAGGATTTTTCCGCTTTGAGAAGTTGTTGCCCGGGAGGTATGTTTTAGTCTATGGAGGGGATGATCATGATGTGGCCGAGCTTGAACTTCGAGGCATGGATCGATTGAATGTCCATTTGAAAAGGATGTCAGGAGGCACGTTGTAGATAACGCGTTGTTTTTCCAGCCGGAATCGCTCCCCCGAGCCCTAGAGGAAAGGCAGTCGCCCTGCCTCGAAACAACCGTATCGTTAAAAAACAATATTTTTCTTGTAGGTTTATTGGCATAGTATAGAATATTCTCGCATATTTAAAACATTTGTTTTAATCAGGAGGTATCATGGGAAAAGGTGACCAAAAGACAAAAAGAGGGAAAATTGTGGCTGGTACGCATGGAAAGACGCGTTCCCGTAAGAAGGAAAAGCAGAAAAATCAGAAAATCCTTCCGTAAAGAAAGATTAAATTCCGGAACCCGGATTTTATATTATAGTTTTCTTTGTCCTGACCCGGGTGAGGTTTTTTCTCTGGCCATAGCTGTCTGACATCCTGCCGGATAGTTTTCCTGTAATGTTTTATCAATCAAGTCGGAGTGATATGAGTCGAGAGAGCGGCTTTAAAAAGTTCCTCAAAAGTGCCCTGCGGGATTTGACTGAATTCGCTTTCTTTTCTTTTGGGCTGGCCCTGTTCCTCCTGTTATTCCACCAGTTGATCGGGTTGAGGCTGTTTAATATCATCCTGCAATACGCCCGGATCGAAGACGACGCTGTTGCCAAATTCATGCTGTTTATTTACACGGTCAGCAGTTCGGTCCTGATCCTGCTGTTTTACTGGATGGCGTGGGAGTCGGCGCCGGGACAAAAGCTGTATCATAAATATATCTGCAAGCTTGTTGTCAAAGATTACTATAAGGACCACAAACGCCTGAACATTGACGGCGCCCTGGGTAGCCTGGCGAAGCTGGAGCGGCGGGAATTCGACGCGGATGAAGATAAGAAAGACGCTGTCCTGGACGGCATGCACGACTCCCAATTCCGGGTTTTTTTCTCGGACGAGGACCTGATCCTCCCGCAGTTCCGGACGGACGGGACGCATGTCCTGAAGTATGACAACGAAAATCCCA
>ENA-UOWO01005929-UOWO01005929.1-activated-sludge-metagenome-genome-assembly--contig:-NODE-5929-length-12696-cov-5.441895_pt1 | contig 12696 bp, 11 predicted proteins | sample MGYA00238148_ERZ761564 | MGnify/ENA primary metagenome ERZ761564 (study PRJEB28885, sample SAMN05720194) | activated sludge metagenome | isolation source: Anaerobic digester | place: USA...
ATTGGCCCGCAAGGGCGTTACCGTCAACAGTGTCAGTCCAGGCTATGTCAAAAGCGCGATGACCGATGCCGTACCGCAGGATTTGCGCGACCAGATATTGGCAAGTGTTCCGGTCGGACGTATTGGCCAACCCGAAGATATTGCGCGCGCCGTGGCTTTTCTTTGCGCCGAAGATTCCGGTTACATCACCGGGACCAACCTGCCGGTGAACGGCGGCTTGTTCATCAGTTTTTGATATCTGAATTTGTGCAAGCCGGTTTACCGGCTTGCACATGCGGTTCAGGCAAATTACTTGGCGCCGCTGCAATATTTTGCGTAGAACTTTTCCGCTTTCGGCATCAATGCCTGCAGATGGGCAATTCGATTCGCGGGATCAGGATGGGTCGACGCAAATTCCGGCGGACGTTTTCCGTCATTGAGCTCCGACATGCGCTGCCACAGCGGAATCGCCTGTTTCGGGTCGTAGCAGGCTGCAGCCGCCAGCATAAGGCCCACTTCATCCGCCTGCGTTTCATGACTGCGGCCAAAGGGTAGCGCCAGCCCATATTGTGTTCCGGCACCCAAAGCAGACATCACCATCTGTTGTTGGTTCGGGTCCATATCGCCGATGGCAACACCCGCTGCCATCTGCCCCATTTGCACCAGCTTTTGCTGGGCCATGCGTTGCGAACCATGGCGCAACAAGGCATGCGCGATTTCATGGCCCATGACCACGGCCATGGCGTCTTCGTTTTGCGCTACCGGAATCAGACCGGTGTAAACCGCCATTTTCCCGCCCGGCAAGCAAAAGGCATTCGCCTGCGGCGATTCCAGCACGGCGACGCTCCACTGGAAAGTTTCCGCCAGTTTCGGCGATGCCATATTGTTCTCTGCGGCCAAATCCGCTTCCACATTACTCGCGACATTCACAAGACGTTTTGCAATCGCGGTGATCGCAATCGCGTTCGGATTATTGTCGGGCAAGGGATTTTCTTCATTGAGTACCTGCTGGAAAGCCTGCAGACCCATCTGTGCTTCCTGATCGGTGGTTGCACCGTAATGTGCTTTTTCACCGGTAAATGGATCGGGCTCGGAATTACCAAACCATTGCCATGCCGCGTATCCGGCAAACAGGATGATCACCCACCAACGAATACCGCCACGCCTGCCGGTACCGCCGGATTGCTGATTGCCAAAAACATTTTGCTGCATGATCGAACCTCTTCCTAAAGTGCGCGCACGACGCGGAACCCGATGCGTGCATTATGCGTTTTCATCAATGTAGCCGCCCTGAAGCCAACCCTTGCCTCGTTCAATGAGCTGGCCCAGGAAGCCCCGCGCGTGACGCCCATTTTGCAACCGGGATTCACCCAGGCACTACCATCGCCGGGAGCACGCTGGTAGCTATCATGCCAGCAATCCTGCACCCATTCCTCGACGTTGCCGCTGGCATCATAAGTACCCCAGGTTTCCTGAGGAAAACTTCGGACCGGTGCCGCACCCCAATAAAAGTCGCTATAAGCTTCAATGGCATTGCCCCAGCTTCTGCTTTGGGTGGATTTATCACCCGCACCTGCCAGGTTGGCCACGACCGAAGCCGGAGCCTCGTTGCCCCAGGGATAGAGAGTGTCCTTGCCTGCCCTCAGCACATATTCGAATTCCGCCTCGCTGGGCAATCGGTAGGAAAACCCCGTCTTTTCCGACAACCATTTTGCATAGGCCTCGGCATCATACAAATTGACATGGACCACCGGTAAATCTTCCTTTGCCGGACGCCCCAGATGATCATGGCGCCAATCGATATTTTCGCGCTTGGTCATGCTGCCACCCTTCTCGTCAAATATCATCGACCAGCCACGCGAACTGGCACGGGTTTTATATCCCGAACTTTCGATAAATTGACGAAACTGGCCTACCGTAATCTCATTTCTGGCAATCGCAAAACCGCGCTCGAATCTCACCGTATGGCGCGGTTTTTCAACCGCAGAAGCAGACGCCACTTCAGGCGATGCACCCATTTCAAAACTTCCATAAGGAATCACCACCATTTCTGGTGCCGGACTACTCATTGCCCATGCATCACTGAAAGACTGGTGCGGTTTGAAACGTGCGTAATGCTTCGCATCATCGATTCGGCCCGCCAATGCAATCACTTCCGGATGCATCGGCAATATCTTTTGGGCCTGCGCGTAATACGTTTCGGCGGTTTTTATTTTCATGCCATCGAGGGCAAGATTGCCCAGTACGATTTGCTCTTGCATGAGCTGGTTCAATCTGCCGAGAACACGAGCGGATGCGGATTGATATTGCGGGCTTTTACCATCGATCAATTCCGCCTGCTTCAATGCAATCAGGGCAGCCTCGAATTTTTCCAGTTTTGCCAAACGCAGGGCCGCAATTTCACGCTGGGTGCGCAAACGATCAATCGCCCGCCGTGCCGGTTGATACTCCGGGAACGCGGCCAATGCATTCCAGTAGGCAGCCACCGCATTCTCTGTTTGCCCTTCCTTCGACGGAAGGACAAGAGATTGCGTTTCGAACACACGGGCTTTTTTATACCAACTATCGGCCTGTCGCGCGTGTTCGTGTTCGGCCTTCAAAATGGCGGTGTCGGCATTCGCCAATGAGCCTGATTCGATGATTTGCAGCAGGCGTTCCGATACCGCTAGATCCCCTTCGCGATCGGCTCTTCCGGCGATCAGAATCAGCGCATCCAGTGTGTTTTCAAGACCGGTTTTTGCCTCGGCATTCTCGGCATCAAAACGCAACACCGCCAAAAACCATTGCAATGCTCCCGGTTGGTTTTGATTGGCGTCTTCATAACGCGACTCTGAATATGCCAGTTCGCCCTGGCGAATGGCATCCGACAAATTATCGGCATTCACGATTGGCAAGGGCAGCCGATTGACCACCGGGCTCGCATTTTGCGATGCCGGCAGTGGCGAACTCGCCAGCGCATTTCCCGGCTTGCCCGCTGCATCGGTCGCCGTCGGTTCCGACGGCTGACATGCTGCGAGCACAGCGCACAAAACGGTAATACCCAGTATTGGCGAGAATTTCGGCATGCGGTTTTTTGTCTTGGCTCTTGTTCAGTCAATTATTGGAAGCGCGCGCTGCGAAGGTAGGCTAATCTGTAAGCACACGCAACCGCAGGACAGCAATGAACCACTGGATTGACTCGCCCGAGCGCCTGGAAGCACATTTCGCCTCCTGGTCGGGACATAAAACCGTCGCACTCGATACCGAATTTGTACGCGAAAAAACCTACTACCCACAGCTTGCGCTGGTGCAACTCGGAGTGCCGGGAGAAATCCTGCTGATCGACCCCTTGGTGCCGGGCATTCCAGAAGTACTGAAACCCTGGCTGCTGAATCCCGACATCTGCAAGATCATTCATAGCCCGAGTGAAGATTTGCAGGCCTTCTCGCGCGGCACCGGCGCCGTACCGGTCAATATTTTCGACACCCAGGCTGCGGCTGCCTTATGCGGTATGGGTGCCGGTCTCGGCTATCAAAAACTGATCGAGACGGTTACCGGAACGGTATTGGAAAAAGGCGAGACCCGATCCGATTGGCTGAAACGCCCGCTCACCGATTCGCAATGCCGCTATGCTGCGGACGACGTGCTGTATTTGCATCAGGTACACGAACTTTTATCGGAAAAATTGCAATCGCTGAATCGCCTGCATTGGTTGCAGGCAGACGGCGAGCGTGCAGTTCGCAATGCCAACAATGACATCGACGACCCGTTTCCGCACCTTGGTCTGAGCCGTGCCCAGGGGCTCGATCACAGGGCACAGGCCCTGCTCTGCCGGCTGCTGCGCTGGCGTGATACGAAAGCACGCATCAGCGACAAACCCAAGAGCTGGATTCTCGACAACGAACTCGCCGCTTTCCTGGCCCGCAGCGTACCCGCCCAATACAATCATTTCACTGCCATTCTGGACCGAAGCCCGAAAGCTCCGCGAAAATTCCGTACCGAACTTTGGGAGGAAGTCACCCGCGAACTCACCGACAGCGAGCTAGCCATACCGCCGATCAAGAATGTCGATGCCATCGACAAGCAGAAACTGCGCGCAATGCAGGAAGCGGTTGCCAAACAGGCCGCAGCACTGAATATTCCGGAAGGATTGCTGGCATCGCGCAAACACCTCGAAGTGCTGCTCGAAGGACATTGGCCCGGCGCACTGGAAGGCTGGCGCCGTGAACTACTGGAACCCTTTATTACACCATTGATGCCGGTTTTACAGGAGTAAGCCGATGGATCGAAATCTTGTTTTTCTGCCGATGCTCGCTCAAATACTGCTTACGGTCACCGTGTTTGTCTGGCTCGGGATTGCCAAATCGAAAGCGCTGAAGCTCGGCCAGGTAGACCTGGAAAAGCGCGCCTTGCATACCGATGCATGGCCCGACCATGTCCTGAAAATATCAAACAACATCAACAACCAATTCGAGACGCCGGTGTTGTTTTATGCACTCGTACTCATGCTCTGGGCGCTGAATGCGATCGATGCCTATGCAATGATTTTCGCATGCGGCTACGTCCTCACGCGTGTCATCCATCTCTATATCCATACCGGTTCGAATATCGTCCCGCTGAGGCGCCGCGTATTTACCTTGGGTATCGTGCTTTTGCTTTTGCTGGCACTGCTGGGATTCAAGGCGATATTGGCGCCTTATCTATTTGGCTGAACATCGCAGACCATTGAATTTTCTTTACTGCAACGTAGCCCGGGTCATGGCTCCATCTGACCCGGGTATGCCGGAGTTTCCGATCAAGCCTTTCAAATAAATTCTTGTGATGAAGATATCAACGAGTAATGAATTTTATGGATTCCCCGGGTCAGATGGAGCCATGACCCGGGCTACGAAGATCAATCCTCGCATCCTGTCAATCGGATTTTCTGACCGGGTTGCAACATGTAATTCGGGCCACGCAATTTATTGACCTTCGCGATTTCAGTCAGGTCGCAATTATGTTCTTTCACGATCGCCAGCAAGTTGTCGCCCTTCCTGACCTTGTAATGCTTGGTCTTGGGCTCGGCTTTTTTCTTGCCGCTTTTTTTACCCGGATCGACAGCCGCGATGGTGGCTGCTTGTCCGGACGTACCGGCATTGATAGTGGATACGGTACTGGTCAGCGGGTTCATGCTGGCATTTCCGCTAACGCCGGCAATTGAATTGGGCGACAAGGCTGGCGAAAAGTTTTTATTGGCACGCATCAGCTCGGCAGCCAGTTCGGCCCTGGGGCCTTGCACGCAATTGGAACGATACAATTCGGTCAGCTTTTTCGGTGCCCGCAATACCGTTCCCTGCGCGATATAGGTGTCTGCGTCGTAACGAGGATTCAAGTTGCGCAGCACGCGAAACCAGCCGTCGCGGTTGTCCACATTGCCGAGGCAAATCGTCAGTTCGTTAATTGAACTTGCACGTGCAAGCGTGAATTGATCGGGAGTGGTATCGATTTTCGGAAAGGTTAGACCGTATTTTTTAGGATGCAGGAACAACCAGGCGGCAGCGATCACTTTAGGCACGTAATCGCGGGTTTCCGCCGGCCATTGGTTGTAAACATCCGGCGACCAGAAACTTTTTCCGCCCGATTGATTGTAGATGCGCAAGGCGCGCCCTTCACCACCGTTGTAGGCGGCGATGGTCATTTCCAGATTGCGATTCAATTCCGAGAAACGTTCATTCACATACTGCGCATTGGCACGCGCGGCATATTGCGGATCAAAGCGCGTATCGAAACCGGTGGCATCGCGGCCAAGACCGAAACGCGTCCCCGTGCCATACATGAATTGCAGCGGACCACTCGCACCTGCACGCGAAATCGAATGCACGCGACCACCGGATTCTTTCGCCATGATGCCGAACAGCAGGGCTTCCGGAAGTCCGGCTTTTTCGTATTCGGGCGACATCAGGTAACGCATATATTGGTAATTTTCCCAGGCATCGACCAGGAATGAACGTTGCTGGGTGAGCCAGTCGCGAATGGCGGCCTGGATCGGCTCGTTCATTTCCACCATGCGCTCAAGGCTGCGGCCGTTATCGAGCAAGTCCATCGACTTTTGCGCTTCCGGCGATTGCGAAAGAATCGGCGAGTCATCCTCGGCAAGACCCGGTTCGGTAACCAGTTGTCCCAGATCGTGCGATTTGAGCAGTCCTTCGTAAACAGTGATGACTTTACCGATTTCACAGCCTTTGGTTTTCAGGCATTGGGTCGCGATGTCTTCGATATCTTCGAGCGCCTTGTTCATTTGCGCCATGCCGTTGTTGTCGCCATTCGCCAATATCACCTGGGCTTGGCGATAACGATCGCTCGCCTGTTGCATTTGCGTGTACAGGGGCGCCAGTTTGTCGGGCTTCGGAGCGGCGTGGGCAAATGTGCATGGCATGGCCAGAAGCAATGCAAAAACAAGACGCTTATTCAACATGGAAACTCCTTAAACAATACTGTGCAGGGTATCGGCTGCGGGTCTTAACTACAAGGTTTAACATTTCCCCTGATGGCACTAGAATCGAGGCCTCACAGGAGAGATACATGAACGATATTCTGGTTGGCAAAGGCGATGTGCTCGTGCAACTGCTCGCAAAATACGGCAATCGGCACGGGTTAATTGCAGGCGCCACCGGTACTGGCAAGTCTGTTTCCCTAATGGTATTGGCAGAGGGCTTCTCGAGGCTTGGAGTTCCCGTCTTCATGGCCGATGTAAAAGGCGATGTCAGCGGGCTTTCCATGGCAGGCACGACAAACGAAAAAATAACGTCCCGCATTCAGCAAATCGGAATCGAAGGCTACGTGAACGAAGCCAACCCGACGGTTTTTTGGGATCTCTATGGCAAGAAAGGCCATCCGATTCGCACGACGGTTTCCGAATTTGGCCCCACCTTGTTCAATCGAATTCTTGAATTGAATGAAACTCAAAGCGGCGTGCTGGATATCGCGTTCAAACTTGCCGACGACGAAGGTTTGTTACTGCTGGATTTGAACGACCTGCGCGCCTTGCTCAATTTCGTTTCGGAAAACAAAACCGATATCTCGAAAAAATATGGATTGGTCAGTCCAGCATCGGTCGCGGCTATTCAGCGCGCCCTGCTCAGGCTTGAGCAGGAAGGCGGCGAAGAATTCTTCGGCGAACCCGCGCTAGATCTGAATGATTTGATGCGGCAGGACATGAGCGGCCGTGGCATCATCAATTTGCTGACAGCCGATCAACTTATTCTGAAACCGCGCCTGTATTCCAGTTTCCTTTTGTGGTTGTTGTCGGAGCTGTTCGAAAACCTGCCCGAGATGGGCGATCTGGATAAACCGAAACTGGTGTTTATCTTCGATGAAGCGCATTTGCTGTTCCAGGATTGTCCGCCTGCCCTGCAGCAACGCGTCGAACAGGTGGTGCGCCTGATTCGCTCGAAAGGTGTCGGCGTCTATTTCTGTTCGCAGAATCCAGATGATATTCCCGATGTAATTTTGGGACAGCTCGGCAATCGGATACAGCATGCCTTGCGCGCCTACACGCCGCGCGACCAGAAAGCGGTGAAAACCGCCGCAGAAACTTTCGTGCAAAATCCGAAGCTCGATGTGGCAAAAGTGATTTCGGAATTGGCCGTCGGTGAAGCGCTGGTTTCCATGCTGCTCGACAAAGGCATTCCGGCACCGGTGGAACGCGCCTATATCTGCCCGCCTCGTTGTCGCATGGGTGCCATTAGCGATGAAGAACGGGCGACTGTTCGCAACCGCAGTCCTGTCGGCGGAAAATACGACACCCCGATTGACCGCGAATCCGCCTACGAAGTATTGAACAAGGCAGTTCAAGGCGAGCCCGTCAAAAACGAAAAAATAAGCGACAAGGCGAAAGCACCTGCAGCTCCGGCGGCCACACCTGCGGAGCCACCATCGAAACTCAACGAATTTTTATGGGGCACCAAACGCCGCCAAGGTGCTGTTGAAGCCGCAGCCAAATCGGCGACGCGCACTGTCGCCAATGGCTTGGGACGGCAATTGCTTCGCGGCTTGCTGGGCGGCTTACTGGGTGGCAAGCGACGCTAGCCTTCCAGGATGTCCCGTTATCGCCCACCTGTCGCTCCGTCCACTGCGCTGATTACCCGCGATGGTTTCGAACGTCTGCGGGATGAACTCAATTTTCTCTGGAAGGAAAAACGGCCCGAGGTGGTAAAGGCATTGGCCGCAGCCGCTGCCGAGGGCGATCGTTCGGAAAATGCCGAATATACCTATCGCAAAAAACAGCTGGGCGAAATTGATCGTCGCGTTCGTTACCTGAGCAAACGTCTGGAAATCCTGAAGGTAGTTGAAGATGTACCGAGCGATCCGGAGGCTATCTTTTTCGGCGCACGTTTTGAAATTGAACATGCAGATACCGGCGAAACATCGCAATACCGCATTGTCGGCCCGGATGAAACGGATGCGAAACTCGGCTGGATCAGCATCGATTCGCCGCTGGCACGCGCAGCATTAAAAAAACGCGTCGATGACGAATTCGAAGCCCAGTTACCCGCAGGTATGACGAAATTTTATATATTGCGAGTCCAATATTCGCTATTGGATTAAGCTTTTTTACGTGCCGACAATGGCGAAAAACACGCCGCCGTTCTTACAAACTCCGCGCTGTCACTTGCTGAATGCCAGCCGGGTATGCCGCATAAAGGCAAGGTACGCAGCTCCTTATTTGCCAGCAATCTGTTTTCCGAATATATGGCATCGGCAATGCCGTCGAGGGACGACGACAGATCGGCTTTATCTTCAAGCACGATGCATTTTGCCACCAGCAAAGTTTCCGTGACCAAGGCATGATCAAGCAAGGCATGGCCGAATACCGCTACCCTTGCGCGTCCGCTTAGCCAGGCGTCGGCATGATCGATGAACAGACTATGCCAGTCATGCAGCTTCCAGCATGCAAGCATTGCTTCAGGCATGGTGACAATCGCGCCTGCCTCGTCGAACAGCGTCATCGCACACTGTGAAGGGGTTCTGGTTTTCAAACCATGTCGCTCGATGTCACCCCATTGCCGGGCATTCAATGCCGACTTTATCTTCGGATATCTCAACCACATCATCGCATTGAATAAATCATGCCAATTATTTTCCCGTGTCGCGATCAAGCCGCGTAGATGAATACGCTGCTCGTAATGCATACCATCATTCAAGAGTTCGGCAGTTTGCCTTTCAAATGCCAATGGCATAGCGGTGTAGGAATGAACCAGTGTTCCGGAGCAGGAATTAAGCGATTCGACACTCGGCCATTCCCCGCTTTCCGCCCACGAAAGGTACTCGGCGACATCCTTGAAAACCGGATGTTTGAAAATGCTCTTGTTGACGTTTTCACGCGCCGGGGAAATGAATACGCGCTTGGGTTTTAGTGGTGCTTTCATGTTTCGGTATCGTACCCGGAGTTATCTAGGTTGCTGTCGGCCTGCGATCATGGATTTCCCCGACCGGCAGCCAGTAGCGACGCGGATCGGTGGCATCGACCAGGATCATCGGGACCGTCAAGTTATCCAGGCGCTCGGGTGGCAATCCCGGTTGCCAATCACTGTGGCAATCCTTGAAAGCCGTCAGTGACTCTTCGAAGTAACGTGCCGTCAAACGCCATTGATGAATGATGACCGTAGTCTTCATTGTGATTGCTGTCGTTTTTGCTTCGATGGCGTAACGCGCGCCACGCTCCCTGCGCCCTGATTTGATCAATTTCAATCGCAGACGACGATGTCGACTTACAAAAAACCAAACGCCAATCGCCATCAACCCAAGCACTGCTCCGGCGGAACCGAACATCCATTTCAGAATGCCATCGGCGCGCGGGAACGAACTGATGTCACCGGTGATTCCGCTTCGCCAATAAACATAAGGGGCGCGCTGCCCCACCTGCGGTTCACCCCAGGCGTAGTGATAGCCAGATGTCTGCGTGTCGCGATGCAAAACACCCTCAGCATCGGTAAATTCGCTGACCATCAGCGTTTCACCGTTCTGCGGGTCGCGCTCCACGGCAACGATGGTGGCATCCACGCTTACCGTGTTTTTCTGATGGTGCATCATCGGAAACGAGAAAAACGTCAGCCCAAAGAAGATCAACGCGAAAATGGCGGCAAGCCAAAAGCCTATGGAACGAATACGAACCTGCCGCTTAATTTCGGCACGAAGCGCGCTGTCATCAGGCAATGCCACCGTCACATCGGTCAGCACTACCTCCGTGGACATTTAGTCCACGAGCCCGAACAAATCATGTTCGTCGCTGCCCATGATTCTGACATCGACAAACTGCCCCACTTTCAGTCCGGCTTCTTCGCCATTCTGGATTTGCACAAGACCGTCGATTTCCGGCGCATCGGCAGTGGAACGGCCGATCGCCAGTTCGCCGTCAATCGCATCTATCAACACTTTTTGAACGGTGCCGACCTTGCGTTCGAGTTTTTCGGTACTGATGTCGGCCTGCAATTCCATGAATCGCTGCAGGCGCTCCTGCTTGAGTTCTTCCGGAACGGCACCGGGCAAATCGTTCGCTTTCGCGCCTTCCACCGGTGAATAGGCAAACGCCCCGACGCGATCCAATTCAGCTTCGTCAAGGAAATCGAGCAGCTCTTCAAACTCGTCGTCGGTTTCACCGGGGAAGCCGACGATAAACGTGCTGCGCAGGGTGATGTCCGGACACATCTTGCGCCAGGCCTGAATGCGCTCCAGATTTTTTTCCGCCGCAGCCGGGCGTTTCATCAGCTTCAAAATTCGCTGACTGGCATGCTGCAATGGAATGTCGAGATATGGCAATACTTTGCCTTCCGCCATCAAGGGAATGATGTCGTCCACATGCGGATACGGATAGACGTAATGCAGGCGCGACCACACGCCAAGTTCCGACAAGCCGCTGCACAGATCCTTCATGCGGGTCTGATATTTTTTGTCACGCCAGATCGCTTCGGCATATTTGGTATCGACACCGTAAGCACTGGTGTCTTGTGAAATCACCAGCAATTCCTTCACGCCACCCATGACCAGTCTTTCGGCTTCGCGCAACACTTCGTCGATCGGGCGCGAGACCAGATCGCCACGCATCGAAGGAATGATGCAAAAACTGCAGCGGTGATTGCAGCCTTCCGAAATTTTCAGATAGGCGTAATGTTTCGGCGTCAATTTAATGCCTTGCGGCGGCACCAGATCCAGATAGGGATCGTGCTTTGGCGGCAAGCTTGCATGCACGGCATTCATCACGGTCGCGTAATCCTGCGGCCCGGAAATTGAAAGCACCCCTGGGTGGGCCTCGCGAATCACATCCGCACGCTTGCCCAGGCAGCCGGTTACGATAACCTTGCCGTTTTCGGCCATGGCCTCGCCAATGGCATCCAGTGATTCGGCCACGGCGGAATCAATAAATCCACAGGTATTTACCACCACCACGTCAGCATCATTGTAGGTCGGCACGATGTCGTAACCTTCCACTCTCAATTGTGTGATGATCCGCTCAGAATCGACCAGGGCCTTGGGGCAACCCAGGCTGACAAAGCCGACTTTTGGTTGTGAAGTGGACATAAACGGTCGCCATATTGAACTCCGTGCAATTATACTGTGCATACGGGGCCCCCGACCTGACAATTTGTTTCAACGACCGTTTTTCTTGGGGAGTGTTTCATGGGGCATCAAGTCAGTATCAGCACATTACACGGAACCATCGGTGGCTGGCGTGCTGATCCCGCGACTCCCGCAAAAGGCGCCGTGATTGTCGTTCAGGAAATTTTCGGCCTGAACTCGCATATTCGCTCAGTGGTGGAAAAATTCGCCCAGCATGGCTTCATTGCGATCGCCCCCGCCCTTTTTGACCTGATTGAACACGATATCGAACTTGGTTATACCGAAGCCGATGTCGAACGTGGCCGCGAACTTCGCAGCCAGCTTGGCGCAGATCGCGCCGTCGATTGCGTTCGTGCTGCAATGGAAGAAGTGGAAGCGGAAGGTTTTGTCGGCGTCGTCGGCTATTGCTGGGGCGGCACCATTGCCTATCTCACCTGCGCACGCCTTGGCTTACCGGCAGTCAGTTATTACGGCGGCGGCACGGTTCCATATCTGGACGAAAAACCCAGCAGCGCGCTGATGCTCCATTTTGGTGAAAACGACCCGCTGATTTCCGCTGAAGATGTCTCCATGCATCGCGAAGCCCTGCCGGAAGCCGAGATTCATGTCTGGCCGGCAGGACATGGCTTTAACTGCGACCAGCGTGCGGACTACAACCCCACCGTTGCGGCTGAAGCCATGCAGCGCACATTGAAATTTTTCGATGTGCACCTGGAATAAATATCATTGCATCCAGGGATATCGATGAGTTCTCGATTCATCCTTGATGCACGCCTCGAAGCTGATTCCGTTTTTATTGCCGATGGCGAGTTATCGCAATTCCGCCTGATGAATGATGCCCGCTATCCGTGGCTGGTTCTCGTTCCAAAAGTTGCCGATGCCATTGAGTTGACCGACCTGCCGGTGCAGCAGCAGCATTTATTGCTATCGGAAATCAATATAGCCGCGAAAATATTGCGCGACTATATTAATTGCGAAAAAATCAACATCGGCGCGCTTGGCAATATTGTCCGACAACTGCATGTGCATGTGATTGCACGGACTTTGCACGATGAAGCCTGGCCGGGGCCGGTTTGGGGCCAAGGCAAATCGCGAACTTATTCGCCTGCCGAATTGAGTACCTTGATCGAGAAATTACAACCT
>ENA-UOWO01005933-UOWO01005933.1-activated-sludge-metagenome-genome-assembly--contig:-NODE-5933-length-12687-cov-6.198306_pt1 | contig 12687 bp, 12 predicted proteins | sample MGYA00238148_ERZ761564 | MGnify/ENA primary metagenome ERZ761564 (study PRJEB28885, sample SAMN05720194) | activated sludge metagenome | isolation source: Anaerobic digester | place: USA...
GCCTGTCTATCGTTCACTTCTGGGCGCTGATCTTCACTTACATGTGGGCGGGTCCTCACCACCTGCACTACACCGCCTTGCCTGACTGGACCCAGTCCGTCGGCATGGTGTTCTCCCTGATTTTGTTGGCTCCCAGCTGGGGCGGCATGATCAACGGCATCATGACTTTGTCTGGCGCATGGCACAAGTTGCGCGATGACCCCATCCTGCGCTTCCTGATCGTGTCCCTGTCCTTCTACGGCATGTCCACCTTCGAAGGCCCAATGATGTCCATCAAGACCGTTAATGCCTTGAGTCATTACACCGACTGGACCGTGGGCCACGTGCATTCTGGTGCTCTGGGCTGGGTGGGTTTGGTAACCATGGGTTCCATGTACTACCTGATTCCCCGCTTGTTTGGTCAGAAACAGATGTTCAGCGTCAAAGCGATTGAGGTGCATTTCTGGATAGCGACCATCGGTATTGTGATCTATATCGCCGCGATGTGGATTGCCGGCGTGATGCAGGGCCTGATGTGGCGCGCCGTCAATGCTGACGGTACCTTGACCTACACGTTCGTTGAATCGGTCAAGGCTACCTATCCGTTCTATGTGTTGCGTTTGCTGGGCGGTCTGTTGTATCTGAGTGGCATGCTGATCATGCTCTGGAACACACTGAAAACGGCAACGGCTGGTCGCGCTGTTAGCGTCAACATCCCCTCTGCTGTTGCGCACGCTTGAGAAAGAACACCATGGCAAATAACAATTCAAAATCCGGCATCTCTCACGAGATGATTGAAACCAACAATTTCCTGATGATTGTCCTGATCCTTCTGGTATTGCTGGTGGGCGGTCTGGTAGAAATCGTCCCGCTCTTCTTCCAGAAATCAACAACCGAGCCTATCAAAGGTATCCAGCCCTACACTGCGCTGCAACTGGCCGGTCGGGATGTATATATTCGGGAGGGGTGCTACAACTGCCACTCGCAAATGATCCGGCCATTCCGGGCGGAGACGCTGCGCTACGGCCACTATTCGGTGGCCGGGGAGTCAGTATATGACCACCCTTTCCAGTGGGGCAGCAAGCGCACAGGTCCTGATCTGGCCCGGGTAGGGGGCAAATACAGTGATGAATGGCATCGCATTCATTTGGTCAATCCGCGTGATGTGGTTCCTGAGTCCAATATGCCTGCGTACCCCTGGCTGGAAAAGAACGCGGTTGACGCTGCTTCCATGCCGGCCCATATGAAAGCATTGCGCACAGTGGGCGTGCCCTATTCCGATGAGCAGATCGCCAAATCGACGGAAGAGCTAAAAGGCAAAACTGAGCTGGAAGCGACTATCGCGTACCTGCAGGTTCTGGGCCTCGCGCTCAAATAAGCGCGAAGGAGAAGAAAGTGGAAATCAATACGCTTAGGTCATTGGTGACATTGATCAGTTTTGTGACCTTCATCGGCATCGTTTGGTGGGCTTGGTCCAAGCGGCGATCTGCAGACTTTTCTGAAGCCGCCAACCTGCCTTTCGAGCAGGACTGATTCACCGAATAAGGAATAAAAATGAGTGACTTTACAAGTAACTTCTGGGCGATTTACGTGTCTGCCATCACGGTGGTCAGCATCTTGGCTTGTGCGCTTTTGCTCTGGTTCAGTGGCAAAGCCAAGGCCATGACATCGAGTGACAATACCACTGGCCATGTATGGGACGGGGATTTGCGTGAGATGAATAACCCGCTCCCGCGTTGGTGGGTGTGGCTTTTCGTCATCACGATCGTATTTGCAGCGGCCTATCTGGCCATGTATCCTGGCTTGGGTAACTTCGCGGGCAAGTTGGGATGGACATCAATCGGTCAGCATGAAGCTGAAGTGGCTAAGGGCAATGCAGAGGTAGCCCCCCTGTATGCAAAGTTCACTGCCATGAAGCCGGAAGATATGTCTCGCGACCCTCAAGCCAAAGCTGTTGGTGAGCGCCTGTTCATGAACAACTGTTCGCAGTGCCACGGCTCAGATGCACGTGGCAGCAAGGGCTTTCCCAACCTCACCGACGCAGACTGGCTGCATGGTGGTGCAACTGAAAAGATCTCGGAAACACTTACTGCCGGACGTATCGGCAATATGCCCCCCATGGCAGCTGCAGTTGGAACAGCGGATGACGTCAAAAATGTGGCGAACTATGTGCTGAGCCTTTCCAATAGCCCGCATGATTCCGTCAAGGCGGCTTTGGGTAAGTCCAAGTTTGTTGTTTGTGCCGCTTGTCACGGTATGGATGGCAAGGGCAATCAGGCGCTGGGCGCACCCAATCTGACCGACGACGTCTGGCTGCATGGCTATGGTGAAAACGCAGTCGTTGCCATGGTTAATAACGGCAAGATCAACCAGATGCCAGCGCAGGCCGGCAAACTCACAGAAGCACAGATTCAGGTACTTTCGTCTTATGTCTGGGGCTTGTCAAATAACGCCCAGCCCAAGTAAGCACCGCGCGAAAGACCACTAACAAGAGCAGCTTTCCTTTGGCTTCGTCAGAAACACAATCACGCAAGATCATTCCTATTGCAGAATCACCGGATAAGGGGCCCATAGAGCCTCCTCCGGGTGCTGATGCAGAGATGGTCTCGCTTTATGAGGCCCATAAAAAGATATATCCGCGCAGCGTTTCTGGGATCTTTTCCCAGTGGCGCTGGGGAATGGTGTTTCTCACTCAATTGGTATTTTATGGATTGCCCTGGCTGGAGTGGGGCCAACGCCAGGCCGTATTGTTCGACTTGGGTGCGAGGCGTTTCTACATTTTTGGTTTAGTTCTGTACCCGCAGGATTTTATCTACCTCACCGGTATTCTGGTTATATCTGCCTTGTCGCTGTTCCTGTTTACCGCGGTGGCCGGGCGTTTATGGTGTGGTTACGCCTGTCCGCAGACGGTCTATACCGAAATATTCCTGTGGCTTGAAAAGAAAACCGAGGGCGACCGTTCTGCCCGAATGCGCCGTGATGCGGGTCCATGGAGCGTTGACAAATTAGGTCGTAAGACGCTAAAACACTTTCTGTGGTTAGCCGTTGCCTTGTGGACTGGTTTCACTTTTGTTGGGTACTTCACGCCCATTCATGAATTGGGGCTTGAATTTGTCCAGATGAATATGAGTTCATGGGAAACCTTCTGGACGATCTTCTACGGTTTTGCAACATATGGTAACGCGGGTTTCATGCGCGAGCAGGTGTGCAAGCACATGTGTCCCTATGCACGATTTCAAAGCGCAATGTTCGACAAAGATACGCTTATCGTTACTTATGACACAGAACGGGGTGAACCTCGTGGCGCGCGATCCAGAAAGGCTGATCCTCTTTCGCTGAATCTGGGAGCCTGTGTGGACTGCAGTCTGTGCGTGCAGGTGTGTCCTACGGGCATTGATATTCGTAAGGGGCTGCAATACGAGTGCATTGGTTGTGGCGCCTGTGCTGACGTGTGCGATACGGTTATGGACAAGATGGGTTATGCCCGCGGGCTGGTGAAGTATTCGACCCAAAACGCGATAAGTCAGCATTGGACTCAATCGCAAACGCTCCGCCACATTTTGCGTCCACGGGTGCTGGTTTACTCGGCCATCCTGGGCGCCGTCGTGACGGCCATGTTGGTGAGCCTGGCGTTGCGCACACCATTCAAGGTCGATGTGGTGCGCGATCGTGGATCACTGGCACGCATAGCTGCCGGTGGGAAAATAGAAAACGTTTATCGCCTTCAGATCATGAATGCCACTGAGTCGACGCAACGTTTTCGCATCACTGCTCAAGGTCTTCCTGGTCTGGAGGTGGTGGCTGATGAACATGTGGTTAGTGTTGAGTCCACGCAGGCCCGTTGGGTGGCCGTGCGGGTGCAAGCTCCATACGAGGCAGCCAAGTCTGGTTCGCACACCATTTACTTTGATATCGCCGCAATTGATTCGCCGGATAAAGTGTCCGAAAAATCTGTATTCATTGTCCCCCGTTAAGGATTTGATCATGTCGCAAGTCTCAAATACTACCCCGCAACCTTGGTGGCGTTTCCCGCACGTCTGGATGGTGGTTGCGGGCCCAGCCATTGTGGTGGTCGCCAGTTTTATCACCCTGTACCTGGCGGTGGTCGGAAAAGACCCGGTGATGGATGAAGACTATTACCGCAAGGGTGTGGAAATCAACAAGACGCTGGCTGACAACCCGGCCAGTCTGGCGCCGGCCATGCAAGGCCGCAACCATGCCGCAACGGGTGTCAAGCCCGTCCCTGTGAAGCCCTGATACTGCCCCGAAAAATCCGGAGCGTGAAACCCCCAACGAGGCAAACATGCTGCAACAACGATTGATGTGGATTATCTGGCCCGCATTCCTGATGGCAGGGGTCATTGAAATGCTGGTTTTTGCCATGGTTGACCCCCAGGATCTGAGCTGGTTTGGTCACCCGCTGGAAATATCCCGTCAAGGCGTTTACACGCTATCGTTCTTCGTTTTCTGGCTAATTACGTCGATTAGTGGTGGCTTGACCACGTTGCTGTCCATGTCGCCGTTTGAAGTCAACCGCTGCCCCTTGCCTGAAGATGCCCGCCCTGATGGTTGTCCCAAGCAAGGCTCTTGCTAAGGTTCTGCTGGAACTTTAGTTCAAGCCTCAGTTGCACACTTTTGGGTTGACGATGTCTTTGAGGGCATCTGTATTCAGTATGCGCACGTGGCGCTGCTTGACTTCCACGATGCCATCGTCCACAAACTTCGAAAATGTGCGGCTGACTGTTTCCAGCTTCAGCCCCAGATAGCTCCCGATCTCTTCGCGAGTCATGCGCAGCACCAGTTCAGACTGCGAGAATCCCCGCGCATGCAGGCGCTGCACCAGATTCAGCAAAAACGCAGCCAGACGCTCCTCGGCCCGCATGCTGCCAAGTAGCAGCATGACACCGTTTTCCCGCACAATCTCCCGGCTCATGATCTTGTGTACATGGCGCTGCAGGCCATTGATTTCCCTGGAGAGCTCCTCAATACGGTCAAATGGCATGATGCACACCTCGGCATCTTCCAGCGCAATGGCGTCGCACGTGTGATGATCGTTAACGATGCCGTCCAGCCCCATCACCTCACCTGCCATCTGAAAGCCAGTGACCTGATCGCGGCCGTCTTCAGAAGCCACACAGGTTTTGAAAAAGCCGGTGCGAATGGCATACAGGCTGGTGAATTTTTCGCCATTGCGAAAGAGCAGGCTGCCACGTTTGATTTTGCGGCGGCTGGCAACCACATCTTCTATGCGGTCGAGTTCTTCGGATGTCAGACCCAGTGGCATGCACAACTCGCGCAGGTTGCAATTGGAGCAGGCCACCTTGATCGAATGCGCAGTCATGCTGGAATCAGCCTTGACCGGTATTGCCGCAAGGGCGTCGGCGCCAGGGTGTGATTTTGGTTCTCGTTCCAGCATAGGACTCCTTGGTTCAGGCCTGAGTCTGATTTTACGCGCTTCGATTGTGTTTTGATACAGATCAAAAACCTGACTGGGGAATTACGGCAAAGTCACAGCGTCTGCCTTGGAGAGTTCATGAGCGCTGTTGCCGCCCCCATTTCGAGTGATTTGCTACGACGCTATGACGTCGCTGGCCCGCGTTACACGTCATATCCCACAGCCGACCGGTTTGTTGAGGCATTTACAGCGGACGACTACACCCAGGCACTGACGCAGCGCCGCAGCGGGGCCGCCGCCATGACGCTGCCGCTGTCCCTTTATGTGCACATCCCCTTTTGCGAGTCGCTGTGTTATTACTGCGCCTGCAACAAGATCATCACCAAACATCACGACCGCGCGACCCCCTACTTGCGTTATCTCAGCCGCGAGGTGGATCTACACACCGCCCGTATCGGCATGGGCCAGACCATCAGCCAGTTGCACTTTGGCGGTGGCAGCCCCACATTTTTGAGTGACGACGAGTTGCGTGAACTCATGGGCATGTTGCACCGCAACTTTGTTTTTGCTCCAGGTGGCGAATATGCCATAGAGGTAGATCCTCGTACGATAGACGCCTCAAGACTGGACACGCTGGCCGAACTGGGCTTTAACCGGCTCAGCTTTGGCGTGCAGGATTTTGACCCCGCCGTTCAAAAAGCAGTCCATCGGGTGCAACCCGCCGAACAGGTTTTTAAGCTGGTCGAAGCTGCACGTGCACGTGGCTTTGAGTCCATCAACGTCGACCTGATTTACGGCTTGCCCCAGCAAAGCCCCGAATCGTTCGATCGCACACTGGTGCAGGTAAACCAGCTACGCCCGGATCGCATCGCTTTGTATGCCTATGCGCATTTGCCTGAGCGTTTCAAGCCGCAGCGTCGCATCAACACCGTTGAGTTGCCCAGTGGGGCAGCCAAAGTTTCCATGCTGTCACGCTCCATGGCGGCCTTCATGTCTGCGGGCTATGTGTATGTGGGCATGGACCACTTTGCGCTTCCAGATGACGCGCTGGCTGTTGCCAAGCGCCAGGGCCGCTTGCATCGCAATTTTCAGGGTTACAGTACCCAGCCCGACTGCGACCTGATTGGTCTGGGCGTGTCATCCATTGGCCGCATCGGCGCCACCTATAGCCAGAACGCCAAAACGCTGGAAGACTATTACGACTTTCTTGACCAGGGCCGGTTCCCGGTGGTGCGTGGCTTGGCACTCTCGCGGGACGATCTGGTTCGCCGCGCCGTCATCATGGCGCTGATGTGCCAGGGGCATCTGCAGTTTGAGTCCATCGATCTGGCCTACCTAGTGGATTTCAAGTCGTACTTCGCCAAAGAACTTGAAGCCCTGCAAACGCTGGAAGTGCAGGGCATGGTGGTGGTGGACGAATCCGGCATTCAGGTCACTGCTCAGGGCTGGTTCTTTGTGCGTGCGGTGGCGATGGTGTTCGACAAATACCTGCAAACCGACCGCACCCGGGCGAAGTTCTCCAAGATCATTTAGCATCAGCCGATGCAATCTTCCCTCGCGCTGACTGCCCTGCTCATGGGTCTGGTGGGTGGCCCTCATTGTGTGGTCATGTGTGGCGCTGCATGTGCTGGGATCGGACAGGCTGCGGGCCCGCGTAAAAACAGTGCCATGTGGACCTTTCAGGCGGGCAGGGTGCTGGGCTATTCGGCGTTGGGCGGTGTTGCTGCCGCGTCCATGCAAGGGGTAGGTTGGCTCAGTTCACAGGCGGTTGCATTGCGGCCAGTGTGGACCATGCTACACGTTGCCGCCATGTTGCTGGGGTTACTGCTGGTGTGGAAGGCGCAGCAACCGGTCTGGCTGGAAAGCGCCGGTAAAAAAATCTGGGCTCGGGCCCGGTCTATGGTGTCTGGCTGGGGAGCCGGCGCGCCGCTGCTGATAGGTGCGTTGTGGACCTTTCTACCCTGCGGCCTGCTCTACTCGGCCCTGCTGGTCGCAGCGCTCACGGCCAACGTCCTGCAAGGTGCCGCGGTGATGGCCCTATTTGCCCTAGGCACCAGCGTGTCGATGATGATCGGACCCTGGCTTTGGCTCCGGCTACAAGGGCAGGGCGGTAGCCTTGGCGATGGCAACTGGGGCGTTCGCCTCGCAGGCTTAGCCCTGGCGGCTAGCTCATTCTGGGTGCTCTGGATGGGTTTTGCGCACGACACTGCCCCCTGGTGCGTGACACCCTGAGATTCAGCGAGCTGTCACCCTGGCCCCGTCCTGGAGTGATGTTGGTGGGTAAACAATGACGGAAGTGCCGGGCGCCAACCCTGTTTTGACCCAAGCCTCCACGCCGTTGCGCGCGGAAACTTCAATCTCCCGTTGCCGGGCCCTGCCGCCTTCTACTACAAACAGCGCCGAGCGGGAACCCACGGGAAACAGTGCGCTGACAGGTATTTTTATGGCGTTTTCCACAACCTGAACTAGCACCCGAACATCCACTTTAAATCCGTCTCCCAGCGTGGTCCGCTTGTCCGGAGAAGATGTGATGTCGATCACCGCGTTGACGCGTTGCTCTTCCACACCCAGTGCCGACACTTTGGTGAATGCCGCAGGTTCAATCAACCGAACGCGTCCCTCCAGCGTTTCTGATCCACCCCAGTTACTCAATTGCACCGGCGTGCCCGGCGTTATTTGGGCTGCATCCTCGGTCAACACATCCACGACCACCTCCAGGTGGGTAGGGTCACCCACTTCCATTAGCGCCGTGCCAGCCTGAACCATGCCTTCACTTTGTTGTTGAATTCTGAGGATCTTTCCGGATACCGGGGCTTTGATCTGCCATGGGCGTTGTTGGGCACCCGTGCTTGCAGATGAATACTGTCTGAGCGCAATGCGTGACTGATCCAATTCGTGGCGGGCGCCGTTTTCTTCCTGCCTGGCGCTTTCAAGTTCCTGCTCCCGCAGGCGCTGCGTCAGACGTCCGGTTTCATTCTGGTTAGGTGAAATAAACCCCTCCTTTGCCAGTGCTTCGTTGCGTTTGAGGTCGGCGCGCGCCTGCTCAAGCGCTGCCACTGCATGTCCGACATTGGCCTTGGCCCGCGAAACTGAAGCCTCCAGAGTGCCGACATGCGCATTTTGCTGATCACGTGCGCGTTCGTCGAGCATGGCAGGTACTAGCGGCCAGACCGTGGCCACAGTTGCATCACGCGCCACGCTATCGCCTTGCCTGAGTGTGATGCGAGCAACCCGACCCGTCAGCGGCGTCGACACGGCGTAACGGTCGCGCAACCGAGTCTTGCCGTCCTCCATGACCGAGCGCTCAAATCGACCCTGAATTACCTTGGCTACCTCTACTTCGGTTGCCCGGGGCATGAAGGCCCATACCAACAACGCCAGGACAATTAGTCCGCCAGCTGTCCACGCAATTTTCTTCTTCATGTATTCACCTGTATTTGCAACATTTCTACTCGCGCGTCTTGAGCACGCCCACCAGATCGAGCGTATCCACCCGGCGCCGCACAATCAGCCCGCTGACCAGACCGGCCAAGACCACGCACAGCACCGCATAGGCATAGGTGGCAGGCGCAATCACCATGGGAAAGAAAAACTCATCGGTCTTGATTAGCGTTACGATGGTTTTGGCCAGTCCATAACCCAATACCATGCCCAGCGGAATGGCCAAGGCAATTTCGATGGCCAGTTCGCCCAGCAAGAAGGCTGAAACCTCAGTCCGCGTGAAGCCCAGCACGCGAAGACTGGCTAGCTCCCAGGCCCGCTCAGCCAGCGCAATACGGGCATTGTTGTAAACCACACCTGTTGCGATGATCGTGGCAAACACCGACAAAACGGCACTGAACACCAGCACGTTGCGTGCCGTGACTTCGTCGATGTTACGTTTCATGATGGACTTGCTCACCGCAGCCGCCACCCGGGGCAGCTCTTTCAGCCGCGCCAGCAGCTCTGGTTCGTGCCCGCGATCCACCGCCACCGTTACCTGGTTGACGATATCCCCTTCACGCAGCAGTCGGTTCAGCGAGTGTCTTTCCATATATGCGTTCATGCCCATCAGCTCAGTCACCACGCCTGCAACCTGAAGTTCCAGTACCTCACGACGCCCCTCCTGTAACTCAACGCGTACCATTTGGCCGGGCTTGATCTGCAGGCGCTGGGCCAGCCTGTCTGTGATAAGCAGACTGCCTTCCTTTGGATTGAAAACCTGGTGGTCAACATCCACGATGCGATGCAAATCGGGCTGGGCCACCTTGCCCTGAATGGCACCACGCCAGACGTGATTGGCGTTCACCATGCGCACAGCCACGGTGCGCACGCCTTCGACAGCCTTCACGTGGGGTAGCCGGGCAACGTCATGTTCAATGCTGGCCCGTGTTGCCTCGATAAAGCTGATGGTTACATCCCCTCTCAACACCTGGTTGAATTGCGTGTCCATCAGCACCACGATGGCGTCCCGCCAGAAAGCCCCCGTGATCACGATGGCCATCGCTACTGCAATTCCGAAGATGGTCAGTCCAGTGCGCAGGAGTCGCCGCTCCATGGTTCGCAATATCATGCGCAGCGCGGGAGAAAACCAGTGCCGCAGCCCCAGCCTTTCGATCAGCATGGGCTTGTAGATGCCGGGCGAGGGTGCCCGCATCGCTTCGGCCGGGGCCAGACTTACCGTAGCACTGATTGCGTTGAAGGTGGCCAATACGGCGGCAGTTGCAGCCACACCGATGGCGGCGAGAATCAACTCAGGTCGCAAGCGATATTGCAGCGTCGGAAACCTGAAAACATCCGCGTAGATGCCCACAAACCAGTTCCCCAACAAAGCCCCCACAGCCAGCCCCAGGGTTGCGCCGATCACCACAATCACCAGCACCAGTTTCAGGTAGTGCAGCCCGATCGCGCGGTTTTCATAGCCCAGAGCCTTGAGCGCCGCAATCTGCTCGCGCTGCGTGGCAATCATGCGGCTGAGCACCACATTCAATAAAAAGCCAGCCACTGCCAGGAAAATGCTGGGTAGCACCGTACCCAGCACGCGCTGCTCCTTGATCTCGGAGTTCAAAATCATGTGCGACATGTGCTCGTCGCGGCCGTGGGCCTTGTCCCCACCGTAAGGGGCCAGCAGCCGGTTCAAGCCATCAATGACGGCGCCTTCACTGGCCTGTGGGGCTAACCGCAGTGCCACCTGGTTAAACCCGCCTTCCATGTTGTAAGCCGCGGCCAGAATATGGTGGTCCATCCAAAACACGCCAAACCCCCGCTGGTCCGGTGACCCCCACATCCCGGCAAAGATGTATTCAGGCGACAGGGCAATACCCACAATCAGCAGGTCCTCGCGTTTGCCGTTGATCAGTGCGCTGAGGCGGTCTCCCGGCTTGAGCTGGCGCGCAACTGCGAAACCCTCGGAAACCAGCACCTCCACAGCGCCGTTGTGCTGTGGCACAACCATGCGGCCCGATCGCACAAAAACCTTGTTGAGCCGCTGCGGGCTTTGCAAATTCAGCCCGATCAGGCGGCCAATCACCGGGTCTGCCACATTGGGTATGTCCACTGGTACCACTTGCGTAAGCGACGTTTGCACATGTGCAGCACCCGGAATGGCTTCCAGCTGCCTCTCGAGTGAAAGTGGCGCCCGTTTGAGCGTGGCGAACACGTCGGCAAAGCGCGAGTCAGCGTAATACACGTCTCGCGACCATGCCAAAGCGTCATACGCGCTGTAGCTGGTAATAAAGCCCGCCACGCCGCTGGCCACCACAAGCGAGATGGTCAGTACCTGGCTCCACATCAGACGCAGGTCGCGCAGCAGCTTGCGATCCAGGGCTTTCACGAGGCTACCCCCATCACCATGACAACTCCGATGGCTTGAGCTTGTGGGTGTTTTGCTCTACCCGCTGAACCCGCCCGCCACCCAGATGCAGCACCCGGTCCGCCATGCCAGCGATGGCTGCATTGTGGGTAATCACAATGGCAGTGGTACCCATTTCCCGGTTGATGCGCTCAATGACTTCCAGCACCAGCTTGCCGGTGACATAGTCCAGTGCACCGGTGGGTTCGTCGCACAGCAGCACTTCCGGGCGTTTGACGATGGCGCGCGCAATGGCCACACGTTGCTGCTCACCACCCGACAACTGCGAAGGGAAGTGATCCAGCCGCTCGGCCAAGCCTACCAGCGCCAGCGCCTCGTCGGCGGGCATTGGATTGACGGCGATGTCAGTCACCAACTCCACATTTTCGCGCACAGTCAGGCTGGGAATCAGGTTGTAGAATTGAAACACAAACCCCACGTGCTCCCGGCGGTACTGCGTGAGCTCCGCATCGGTGGCGGTGGTGAGGTTGTGTTCAGCAAACCTGGCCACGCCACGACTGGGCCGGTCCAGTCCACCCAAAATATTGAGCAAGGTGGATTTGCCGCTACCGGATGGCCCCAGCAACACAATGAATTCGCCGCCGTAGATGGTCAAATCCACGTCCTGCAAGGCGATGACCTTCACCTCACCCATCTGGTAGGTCTTGCTCAAGCCCTGGGCCACAAAGATGGCTGGGCGGGAGTTGGGGTCTTGCAAAGGCATTTTTTCACTATGGCATGGATGGAAGCATCGCGAGTTGATTCGGGTCAAGCTTATGACGGCTGTCACTGCAGTGAATGTGGCTTCGGGCGGGCTGGGATAATGAGGGCATGTCTCCATCCGTTCCCATCCATCAAACCGTTCAGGCCGAACGCTGGAGACTGTCCGTCGCCCCGATGATGGACTGGACGGACCGGCACTGCCGCTACTTCCACCGCCTGCTGAGCAAAAACGCCTTGTTGTACACCGAAATGGTGACCACCGGCGCGCTGATTCATGGTGATGTGTCGCGCCACCTGCAGTTCAACGCGCAGGAGCATCCTGTGGCGCTGCAGCTGGGCGGCAGCGAGCCGGCCGACCTGGCGCACTGCGCCAAACTTGGCGAGCTGTGGGGTTATGACGAGATCAATTTGAACTGCGGCTGCCCGTCCGAACGCGTACAGCGGGGTGCGTTTGGCACCTGCCTGATGGCTGAGCCACAACTGGTGGCCGACTGCGTGAAAGCCATGGTGGACGTGGTGGGGGTGCCGGTGACCGTCAAACACCGCATTGGCATCGATAAAACCGAGAGCTATGACTTTGTGCGCGACTTTGTCGGCGCCGTCAGCGAGGCGGGCTGCAAGGTGTTCATCGTGCACGCACGCAACGCCTGGCTTAAAGGCCTGAGCCCGAAGGAAAACCGTGAAGTGCCGCCGCTGCGCTACGAACTGGTGCACCGGCTGAAAGCCGAGTTTCCCCACCTCACGCTGTGCGTGAACGGCG
>ENA-UOWO01005935-UOWO01005935.1-activated-sludge-metagenome-genome-assembly--contig:-NODE-5935-length-12682-cov-5.776986_pt1 | contig 12682 bp, 9 predicted proteins | sample MGYA00238148_ERZ761564 | MGnify/ENA primary metagenome ERZ761564 (study PRJEB28885, sample SAMN05720194) | activated sludge metagenome | isolation source: Anaerobic digester | place: USA...
TGCATTGAACATGATAATTTGTGGCAGTAAGTTCACTACAAGATTTTGAACTGTATCTGGTGCAGGTAAATAATTCGAATTTCCTGATTGCGAGGCTGTAATAAGCGTGGAACCAGCACCAACTATAGTTACTATATTTCCACTGACGCTAGCCACCAATGGATTTGAACTCGAATAAACGATTCCATTGCCAGAACCACCTCCAACAGCCGATAATGCAAACGGAGGATCAGTAATCAATTTTGATGGTAAAGGTGAAAACAATATTTCCTGAGGAGCTTGTAAAACATCTAAAGTTTGAGAAACATTGGTAGCTGCAAAATAATTCGCATTCCCAGCTTGCGAAGCTGTAATAACGGTTGATCCAGCGCCTTGAATAGTAACTGTATTGCTAACTATAGAGGCTACTGTTGTATTAGAACTTGTATAAATAATTGGATTACCTGAATTACCTCCTGTTGCGGATAATAAAAAATCAGCATCACCAAAAACCTTTGAAGCTATCGGAGAAAAATTAATGACTTGACTACCTTGACCAATACTTAAGGTTAAAACTCCATTACCAGTACCTGAACTATTGGTTGCTGAAATTGGAATCGATAATAATGATGAAGCAGTTGTTGGAGTGCCACTTATTTCACCAGTTATTGTATTAATGACTAACCCACTCGGTAATGCCGTTGCAGCATAACTGCTTGGAGAATTGGTTGCTGAAATAAAATATGAAAATGAACTACCGACCGTCGCAGCAACTGTTTGGTTTGATACAACAGGAGTCGCAATTGATGGAATCGCATTCAACTGAATATTATCTAAACGATTATTACCAGCTGCTTGTGTAGCTCCGTTCAACCGAACTCTTAGATAGGCATCAACAACATTATTTAATGCGATAATATTTGAAATTGTTTGTACACCAAACGAAGTTGGCAAAGAGGTTATTGTTTGCAATGGAATCCAATTAATTCCATCCGTACTATACTCCCATTCTTGAGAGGTAAATCCTTGCGATGTTCGTTGAGTGGCATAACTCAATTCAAGATTTGAATAACCACTCATACTAAATTTAAAAACAATTGACTTACCATTGGCTGAACTATTTACTAAGGCAAGTGAGGCAGGTGTAGTTGTTGTTAGAGAATATCCAGCACCCGCATTCAAAGTTGTACCGCCAAAGGCATTTAATTGATTAGTAGTTGCCCAAACACTTGATCCAAAACTACCATCACAATACAAAGTGCCATTCCCAAAATTTGCATTGAAAGAAGTAGGCGTATTTGGCGAGCCAAGTACCGCAGTTCCTCCAGTAGATATGGTTTGAAAATCCCAACCTGCAATTAATGTTTGGGCATTTAGGTTGCCGAAAATAAAAAAAGAAATTACAAAAAAAAGTAGAGACTGATATTTGAGTGACATTGTAAATTGGGTGTTTGAAAGCCATGTGGGGATTAGTACTTAAATGCTTATCATCGTTTAAAATAAAGATAATGTATTCGCAGTGTTTATTAACGAAAACGCAAATTAATTAATTTTAGGCAATCAAAATCATGGTACTCAATAAATTCATCTTTAAAGGGCAATTCCTAGTTCATCAGATTTGACCTATTGGTATAATTTGTTTTAAATGAATAGTAGCGCATAAACATCCCAATTACTAATTGATCTATTCAAATAATTATTAATAGAATTGTCTAGAATTTATATCCTAATTGTATTTGAACAAAACTTCTATTGTAATACGACTTCTTATAAATGAGATCGTTAATACCTTTGCGATAAATCAAATTTGTTTGCCAATGCCTATTTAATTCAATACCAATTTTTGGCGTAATACCCATGTCGATATTTGGCAATTGCTTATATTCAGAATTCGACTCAGCATAACTCAATTCATTATTACTGGTTATTTTCTTTTGCAAATCAAGTCCAGCTTTTATCGATAGTCTTTCACTGATTTTATATCCAAAAGATGGATTCAAAGAAACGTGCGCATAATTTGCATTTTGAACCCTTAAATCATTATTTGTTTCATCGAGCAAAGCTACTGCAAGTGTACCATTACTATTAGATGTAGTAACTAATTTATCTTCATTTTGAGCACTAAAGCTAACCACATTTTGAATTGATGAACCATAAACTGAAACCGCGCCATCCACAAAAAATCGTTTGCTAATAGCAACCTCGTAATTTAAGCCAGCTGCATAAACTGAATTGCTGAGTCCTTTTCCATAACTTCCAATCACACTCAAACCATTTGACATGCTTGATTTATTGTCGTTCGATTTATCATTATAAATATTGAGTAAGGGGTTTATTTCATTGAATCCTTTGTTCTCTATCTCCTTTTGTTTTACTATTGGCATTTCTCGATCTTTTAATTCGTCATTCATCAAGAGTTTAAATTCTTTTTCATTTTTTATCTGAGAATCTTGAACGATTTTGAATGGATTATTATCGACTAATTTAGGATTCGTACTATGTTCATCTTTACTCAATTGTTTTGCCACATTGCGATCGTTTTGAATCACCGTGACAGATTTTGAATTCGAATTCTTCGTTTGAGTTATACTTGAATTGGAAGATGGACGCTCTTGGCTCATTGAACGATTCTCAGTACTTGAGATTGGTTTCTTCTCGTTATTTATTGGCGTTTCAATATTTGATTGTGTTGAAGAAATAGAATCATATTGAGATCGATTTTGTTTAAAATAATATACGGTCGAAAGTCCTACAACTAATAATACAGATGCGGCCGCCAGTATTTTCTTAAACGTAAAAATACCAACCAAACCCATCATTTTTTTTGATTGAATTGGACTAGAGGACGGAGCTAGTTTCGTTTTAAGTTTATCCCAATTTGCTGGATTATACTCAAATCCTCCTCCCTCGTTGTAAATCTGTTTTATTTGATCATCAAAATCCCTTTCCATAATTATAGATTTATTGTATATGTGCTAATTTATTAGTGTTTATTTTAATTTTTTCTTTAAGTGCCTTACGCGCTTGATGCAAATACCATTGCGAAGTATTTTCTGTAATGCCTAATTCCTCTCCGATTTCTTTATGTGAATAATCCTCAAAAATATAAAGATTAAATACCACCTTCATTGTACCTGGCAATTCTTGAATTAATTTCACTAAGGCTTTGAACTCTAATTGTTGAATGATACCTTCTTCTAGGTGAACGCTAGTTCCAGCATTAGAATCCTTCATTTCAACTAATTTTCTCGAATAATTAAATTCCTTGGTTCTTAAAAAATCGAGACAAGTATTTACCGTAATTCGTTTCATCCAACCTTCAAATGAACCTTTATTTTGGAAACTTTTTAAATTCGTAAATATTTTTAAAAAACTATCATTAAGTAAGGTTTCAGCATCGATCATATTGGTAACATAGCGCGCACAAATTTTCAAGAGTGTATTGTAATGCATCTTATACAATTTCTCCTGAAAAAAAGATTCTCCTTTAAGACAACCTTGTATTATCTCATGTTCATCATACGCCTCCATTTAATCATTTGGTATATTTATAAGTAAACCCATCTGCATTTTCATCAGCAAGGTACAATGTATTGGTATTATTTGTTTCAATGGTTAATTCAGTTTGCGATTCAAATTGAATGGTTGGCATCACCCTATTTTGATGAATACAATTTTGAGTTGAAATTTGAAATTTACCTTCTTCAATAATTATATCATTTACAGTCTTAATATAAGAGCCATTCTGTAAAAATTCATAATAAATTTCTTTACCAGTGCTAGCTGGTGTTTCAATACTACCAGCAAAACCACCTGAAGTTTCTACCCATTTCCATTTACCTAAATAAATCGGTTGAGATTCATCGAATCCACATATTCTTTTTTTACAAGATGACAAACTAATTAAGAGTCCGAAGACAAGATAAATAAAATATTTTTTCATAGTTTTTATTCTAGATGATATGATATAAGCTCCCATATTCCATTTCCTTTGATAGGTGTTAAATTATATTGATGCTGATAACGTTTAATTATACCGATACTTTCTTTAAAGAAGATAGTATCATTAATTGAATTAAATGATAGCCCTTGATTTGAATAAGTAATTTGAAAGCATTTAAGAAATGATCCCGCCTCTACCTTAATATCTGTTTGATTGGTTACTTTGGTTTTTAAATTATTATAAACCAATTCATTCTCAACTTGAAGAGGAAATGAATATTTCATGAGTTCATTTTGTTCAGTATTGTATGAAATTTTTGCAATCGCCGCATTATAAATAGTAACTGTATTGTTTTTATCTACAACATAATTGGTATCTATACTATGGCCGAAGTCAAGTTCCCATATTGTTGCTTCATCGCCAAACGACAATATTGTTTTGTCTACAATTCTTATTACAACCGTGTCAATATCACCATTTGCGCTGGTCAATCGGTAAGTCCAATAATTACCAACGTCATTTGGGAAATAAGATGAACTTAAATTCAAATTTGTGAGTTCATGCCTCGTACACGAACTTAACAAGAAACCAATAAAACATAAATTAATAAACTTCTTCATGAATACTAAGTGCAAAAAAGTGATAACAAATGCAAAGACGTGTTCAAATTAAGAATGCTTGGTAAAAAAGCTCATATAATTTGCAATTATTGGCGTATGGCTGCAATTTTCAAGATAAAAAATATTCTTTTGATCCAATTCGCATACCTCAAATCAAGCCCCCCTTAATTATCAAAGCATAAGTTGCCACTTAATAATCTAATTGTAGGAATTTATTTATGCTAAAAAATTTGCTAGCCTATAGCCTACTTCGCTTCCAATGGCCACACCCATACCGCCCATACGTACACCTAAAAAAACACGATCACTATATTGTTGAATAATGGGTTGCTTTGTTTTACCAAATGCCATAATACCCGTCCACTGTAAATCAATTTCGTAAGGTGTATTTGGAATAATAATTTCTTCTAATTTTTGCTTCAAGTCTTCTTGTATCAATTCATTCAATTCAAAATTGGTACTTGCTTCTTTTTCAAAATCTTTATTTCTTCCACCACCGAACAATATACAACCTTGATATTCTCTAAAATAGTAATACCCTTGTTGAAAATGAAATATTCCTTTAAAAGCGAGATTTTGAATGGGCCTTGTAATGAATACCTGCCCTCTCCCCGGAGTAATATCATAATTGTGCAAAAGCTGATTGGCAAAGGCATTGGTACAAATAAATAAATTAGAAGCTTTAAAGACTAGATCATTTGGTTGAAAAGGCGTTTTGCAGACAATATTTACTTCATGACTTAGTTCTTGAAAAGATACTACTTCACACCCTGTTTTTATTTCAATACCTAATGAAGTTACTAAACGAATTAAAGAGCTCATCATTTTACCGGTATCAATTTCACCTTCACAGGTATTTTCAATCATTGCCTTTACTTTTTGTGGATTGAATTGAAAGCTTGATATTTTCTCTGATGAAACTGTAAAAGCATTGGTATCCAAAGCAGAATAAAGAAATTGATTTAAGTCATTCAATTTATCAAGAATATAGATATCCTCTTCAAATAATAATTCATGACTTCCATTTGCTTGATATCCAATTGCATCATCACCCAATATAGATCTTAATCGCGATAGGCCAGATTTGCGTAACAAAAAGAGTTCGAGCACTTCATCTTGACTACTATGTTGTAAATCATCTAATAGTTCGGTAGGAGAACCCATGCAGGCAAAACCAGCATTTTTAGTACTTGCTCCTGATGGTAGAATGCCGCGTTCGAGCACAAGAATTGAATGAGTAGGAAACTTTTTCTTAAGATGATAAGCCGACATAAGACCAACAATACCACTGCCAAGAATGATATGATCATATCGAATAAAAGAATTTCTTTCCCAAATTGATAGCATCGAACAAATATAATTGATTTAACCCAAATTGCACGATAGGCTTTGACAACGGAAAAGACTAGCGTGTTAGTTGGGGTTATCCCGATCTAGTAATTGTTTTAGCATTTGACAAAATCTTAAATTACAATTACTTTATCGTTTCAGTATTTCTAATGCTGAATCAGGATTTAAGAATTCAATATTATTTAAAAGAATTGATTAAAGAATTGCTTCGGCCGCTTCTTCTCCAGTATTGATAGCACCTTCCATAAAACCTTGCCAGTCGGCTAAATGCTCACCTGCAAAATGCGTATTCAAAAATGGTTTTTTCAATATAGGTTGCAATCCAAACCATTGACCTTTTCCATAAGTGGCATAAGCACCCAAAGAAATCTCATCATCACCCCAATAATAATTTGTTTGTTTCTCAATCATATCTTTAATATTGCCAAAATAGGGTGATAAGTTTTGATGAAGCATATCAGCCTTCCATGCATCGTTTTGTGAGGCAATTACTGCAGCTTTATCTCCAATGGTGTATGAAATTAAAACACCTTTTTTTGATACTTGATTTTTTGTTGCATGATAAAAATAATGAGCAGGCGTATCGGTTAGTAAATCAAAACTTTCATCATTCCAAAATCGTTCTTTAAACAAAATTGGATTTTTATTAATACGCGCATACTGTAATTGATTTAAAGCACCTTGCATTTCGATAGACAATTCGGGCTCCCATTTAATTTTTTTCACAGCTAAAGTTGGAGCCGTACAAATTATTTTATCCGCCTCATAAGTTTCGCCATTATTGCAATAAACAATTACGTTTTTGCCTTGAACAATACGTTCAACTTTTGTTTTCAACAAAATTTTTTCTAAACCAATTTTATCTGCAAGCCTTTCTGCTAATTTCCCATTACCCCCTTGAATTTTATAATCCATTTCATTTTTCGGACTACTTTCAGCATATTCAGCCAAAGCCGAAAATGCCGAAACAGATCGAATGGTTTCGCCAAAGTCGGTACTATCGGCCAATTCCCTTAAATCGAGGTCTCTACCTTGGCACCCATTATTGACAAGGTATCGCCACCAATCAATTTTATCTAAATTAATTTTATCATCGCTTGTTAAATCAGGATATGCTTTTAATAAACTTTCAAATTTTAATTTCCATTCGTTTGAATAATCCCATTCACCTTTTTTAAAAAATTCGCCACGGTAAATGAGGTTGGTATCAAACTGATTATTTTCTAATTTCAACTCCATTTCTTCTGTTAATGAAATTAATCGATTGTGCGAAGCGCCAACCCATTCGGCACCTAATTCAATAACAAGTTTTTCTGCTTCATCCATCGTATGAGAAAATACACGGCCACCAATTCGCGATCTGGATTCTAAAATTATAAAGTCAATATTTTTCTTTTTCAAAGAGTAGGCAGCTGCTAAACCCGAGAAGCCTGCGCCAATAATAATAACCTTTGGTTTTTTTGAAGTTGCGGCTGCTGATAATGCCGAATTGCCAAGCAATATACCGCAGGTTGCTAATGCGCTACGTTCAATAAATTGTCTTCGTGAAATCATAAAAAAGAATTTTGGTTGATTAGGTTTGAATCAATAAAAAAGAAATCTTAATTCAATTTGAAATTAAAGATAAGGCGATGAGTTTATGAATGCAAACTTGTGAATTAATAATTATGTTGCGATTGAGAAGCTCGCTTCTAGCTGAGTTTATATTGAGCTAAGTAATGCCAATTGCTATTTAGATATTTCAATAGATTGCCCCCGATTAAATTGGTACTCACCTCATTTTTTGTTTCGGGGACCCTAATTTCAAGTGCAATGTAGTATACTCGATTCGTAGTTTTAATTTGTTGCTTTTAGTGACATTGCCAAGTCATAAATATAATGTTTAATCAGTATAAAAAAATGAATTTATAGGCAGAATTACTAATTTCAATGGTTACTGTTTTACATGCAACCCTTTCTGGGTCGAATTCTATTGAAATAAGTTCTATAGACATTTAATCCCTTAGGGATTAGTTAATTGCAAATTGATTCCATTCAGAGGATAATTTAATTCCCTATTGACAATTGTCTTCACAAACCAAAACAAAATGTCAAACCTAGTTTTCTTCCTAGATTGTGCGCAAATCTAATCTACAACCTAAAGATCATTTCATACTGAACTCATCGATTCTATTGAGATTCGAAATTGAAATGAAATTTCAAATACAAAGCGACCGTCTAAAATTCTACATTTCAGAATAAATTCATACTTGCTGAATCACCCAAAAGATTCAATATTATAGTGTAGTTAGTTTATTTTAGTTTCAATTTTAAATTCTAGCCAAAAACTCTTTTGGATTATTTCTTGCGATCCAATCGAATTCTTCTTCCGACAAACCACACATCATATCGGCTAACATTTGCTTATCCGATTTATGATTTCGAACCACAAAAAAATCGGTACCAAATAATACACGCTTTTTTAAACCATCATTTAAAAGGGTTTGCTTCAGTAAAGGCAGAAGGGATGTTTCATCATGTAGTATATAACTAATATCAGCGTATACATTTTTGTATTGCAACATAAGGCTTGTAATGATGGTATACCAATCAACAGATTTCCAAATGATTTCTAGTTTACCTGGTGATGCTTGTCCTTTTACATCTAATAAAAAATCAATTCCCTTCGCAGGATTTTTCACAAGTTGACTGCTATAATTATCCCGATCTCTTTCAAAAAATCTCAACCATTCATCATCACCTCCAAAATGAGCAAAACATATTTTCAAATGCGAAAGATCATAGCGCAAAGGAGTTTGCAAATCAGTATAACCAAATAACGATTGAATAGTCACTGAGGATTTCGAAACAATTTTTCGTAGTAAGGTTTCATTTAAAAGACATAAATAATTTAATGGATGAGTAAAATTATAACTATTTTCTAACGCGCCCATTTGGGGTAGTAAAAGAGGCACATATTCGCCTCCACCATTTGCCTGCTCAATAACTGCATGCCTATTCCATTCATCCTTTTTACTGCCTCTATAATAAATGGTTCCTCGAATACAATGGGTGGTTATTGGTATTTGATGATCAGCAGCATACTTCCAAAGTGGCAAAAGCGTTTCATCAAAAACATAATATCCTAAAGCCGGATAAATTTTTATACCATTAAATTGATATGTTTCTAAATACTCCTTAAAGAAGCAATCCGCTAATGTAATCGTACCATCTTTAAAAGTGAATTTAAATTGCGTCTCATCTTCATTCATTCGTCTTGGATCGGCAAATACAAAAGGAAATATAGTATTGGGTTTACTTTTTTTTAGTTCTACAAGCTCTTTCATTTGTTCATGATAAGTCTTTTTTACTTTACCCGCATTCATGTATTCCATATCCATAGGCAATACAATAAATCCTGTTCCTTCGGGATATTGATCTTTTAGTTTAGTGAATATTGTTTTTTGTCTTTGATGAAAAGCATATCGTCCAATATTCAAATATCGTTTTGCTAAATCCTTTGTATGCTTACTTGAAAACACACCTAAAAAACTCCAAAGTTTTTTAAATACCATCAGTATAAAATTTCTTCCTGATGGTACAAACAAAATTAGAAAAACAGTTAGGAATAATTCTAATCCAGGTTGTCCAGCTGGTAACACTAAATGATATTCATTCATCCAATTAAAAACCTTAGTAAGCATTGTAAGAATAAAACCTTCCTCAGCAGGTTTAAAAGTTGAAATTTTTCGATATAATATTAATAAAACTTGTATGGTCAATAATGTAGTAAAAATTGATTTCATAAATCCAAGTTTGTTGATCCATATTCTTGCTTTATTCTTCAATAGCTCAAATCGTTTCATTTGTGGACTATATGAAATTCGTGCTGCAACTTTATGATAAAAACGAAAAAAGCCAACAACCCATGATAGATTGATTAAAAAATAGAATGGCGCGGGAACAACTGTTTTAGCTAAGTATGGAGGTACATGATCGCCTGTAAAAATATGCGTATGGCAATTAATGATTGGTTGCTTTTCTATAGCCATTGTTTATTTAAATTTTATAAGGTTAAATTTAATTGTTTGAGTTGAATTCAATTCAACTATCTAAATTGCTAATCACTTAAATTTAGTTTGTATTTTTTAAGATCTTCAATGATTATACCTTTCTTAAATCCATTTTTGATTTCTTCAATTTCTTCAAATCCAACATGCTTTAATACTTTCCAACTTGCAATATTGATACTAAGCGCCTCTGCGTAAATTGATTTCAATTTTTGATTTTCTTTCCCTTTCAAAATAAGGATTTCAACTGTTTTTTTGGCGATCCCTTTTCCCCAACTAGAAACGTTCAATAGATACCAAAGTTCACTAATGCCTTCATCTAAATTAATTTGTTGCATGCCACATAAGCCAATTAATTGATTATTTTGATAAATTGAATAAGGCCCAAATTGAATAGGATCGCCCTTGCCTATCAATAGAAACTTATTTAAAAAAGATTTGAAGTTTTCAATATGATCAAATTTCTGAAAATTCGTGTACTTCACTATTTCTTCATCCTGAAAAAGTGGATACAAAGCTTCATACTCATCTAAATGCGTTATTTTAAGTTGAATAGATTCCGTCATAAATTATTGAATAGAACTTAGAGTGTTATTGAAATTCCGTTTTCTTCATTGTTTTTAGGATAATGAGCTTTGTATTTATATTTCTTCATCAGTGTTTGATTGTTCCACATTTCATTGTATTGAGTTGTATAGTTAAAATAAAAATTGATTTCTCCCTTCTTAAATTTCAAAATTTTCGCAATTGTTTCTTTGTCGGGATGATGATATCTTTTACCATCTGATGAAATTAATATATTAGGTGTGTCAATTAATTTCATTACCGATTCTAACGTGCTTTTTTTACTTCCATGATGCGCTAATTTCCAAGCATCTATTTTCAAAACTGAAGCATCTATTTTTTCAAGATAAGCTTCTAATGCTGGTTGTAAATAAGCTGAAAATAAATCTCCAGTAAATAAACACGATGCATTTTTATAAGTAGCAATAAATGCAATACTGCTTCCATTTGCCGCACTGGTATCACCTTTTAAAATTGCTTTTTGCATATCCTCAATACTTAAGCAGCCTAATAAATCATCAATCTCCTCTTCATATCGTGAATCACCTTCTAGTCTTTTCAATATTGCTGATTCATTTCTTACTGCTTTCACTTCATCCTCCCACTTTAATCGCATGGCCTCTAAACCTGTTATATTAGGACCCAATAATGTAATAGTCATTCCATCGGCAAGTTTAATGATGGGCAAGTGATTATTATCGGTTACCATCACTGCCTTTTTATTAAAACTGATATTATGAGGTAATTTGTGCTTGCGTATAAGCGCGCTAATATACTCTCCTTGTGTTACACCTAATAAATCGTCATGCGCCTCTTGCATTTCATTTAAACCATTAAACCAAATTTCCTTAATCTTGAATGGAAGTTCTTTTTGATTTAATAATAATATAGTACCATCTATATGATCAATATCAATATGAGTAATGACCAGAAGTTCTAACTCTTTTAAATTGGGCGCAATTTTCTTAATTGATTTGATCAAAATTTCAAAATTAAAATAAGGACCTCCATCAATTAAAATATATTTTTTACTGAGATTTCCATATTCAATTAAAATGGAATCGCCGAAACTTGCAGGTAATAAATGTATGTTATACATGTTAAGCTATTTTAATTTTCCAATCGGCATCACCTAAGGTGGTTAGTGAAAAACCAACCATGATGCCTTTTGCTAATAAATACTGACGAAGTTTAAGCACAATTTCGCCTAAGGTAAATTCTCTATCTTCATGGGCTTTCAAAAATTCTAGTAGTTTCATCACAATAGGACCCGCATGCCGACCTCTTATTTTTGTAAAATTACTGATTACAATAGCAGCGCCATAATTCATTAGTTGACTACTGATGTCAAATCCATAATAATCGAGTTCAACAGCTTCGCATCCAATTAAAACAATAAATGGTGGTTGCTTGGCATTTTTTGAACTGATTTGACTTCTATTGATTAAATTCTTTATCTTAAAATCTTCCTTTCCTATTTCTAATTGAAATCTATCCGATCGTTCTTCTTTTTCAATATGGACAATAAGAATTAAACTATCTGGATTTTCGGTTTCAATTTTAGATGTCCAATCATTCCAACTGCTAGCGGCAATACTATGTTTGGTATTTTTTTTAAATGCGGATTTAATTTCATCAGCTAGATTTGGATTCGCCTTCACAACTTTGTTACTTGTTGCATACAATGTATTTTTTAAAATTGATAAGGGTTCGCGTTGATTACCGGGTTCAGCTAAAACTTGGTATTCACCATCACTTTTTTTACTCTTATATTTTTCGATACTATGATGCTCTATAACATGACTTAAACCTAAAAAGCCAAACGGACAAACAAGGCTACATGGTGTTTCATTTATTTCTTTGCAACCGCAGCACTTTCCTTTGAGTAAAGCCTCTGAAGCATGTTTACAAACTTGGGCATCTATATTTGGAGTGGCAAAAGTATAAACAAAATCTAGTGGTATAAATTCATCTTTATAACTAATGATTTGAATAGGGCCATCAAATTTTTTAAATTGCTTTAAATGATTCACAAATAAATCATTGCCGTCTAAAGCAAGTTGCAGCAAAAGTGTTTGATTGTTTTCGGCATATAAATCTTCAGGATATTCCTTTGTGTCAATGGCTGCTTGCTGAATCCGATTTTTTATGGTTAGCATGAGGGTTTGCAAAGCAGA
>ENA-UOWO01005937-UOWO01005937.1-activated-sludge-metagenome-genome-assembly--contig:-NODE-5937-length-12677-cov-6.151165_pt1 | contig 12677 bp, 4 predicted proteins | sample MGYA00238148_ERZ761564 | MGnify/ENA primary metagenome ERZ761564 (study PRJEB28885, sample SAMN05720194) | activated sludge metagenome | isolation source: Anaerobic digester | place: USA...
CGATCTTGCCGATCATGCCGCCACGCCTGGCGCCGGTGAATGATCCGTCGGCGTAACCGAACAGCTCGCTGGTCAACAATTCGCGCGAGAAGCCGCCGCAGTTCAGAGCGACAAACGGCGCCTCCCGCGCAGCGCTGGTCTCGTGAATGGCGCGCGCGAACACGTCCTTGCCCACGCCGGTTTCACCGAGCAGCAGGAGCGGCACGCTCGACTTGGAGAGCCGCTGGGCGCACTCGATGACCTCGAGCAGCTTCGGCGCCTTACCGATGACACGCTCAAAAGCCTCGTTCTTCAAGCAGGTGGACTTGGCGCTGATCGTCTCCACGCTGCGCAGCGTGACCGGGGTGCTTCGGTTCGGAATGGTCAGGATAGAGCCCAATTTCTGACCGTTCTCGACGATGGGCTCCAGCCAGTCACGACTGATCCAATCAGGAAGGTTCTCGGCAGCAGCGCTCTTGAACGAAGTCGGTATCTTGAGAGTCGACAGGTTGATGGGCGATGTCGACTTTCCTGCGGCATTGAGGGCACTGAGCGCCGCCTGGGCCTTGTCCGACACCTTGATCGGGTTCCCACGACGGTCCAGAAGGATCACACCGTCATTCGTCGACCGCCCCAGTCGCGAAACACACAGTTCCAGCAATCGGTAACGCAACTCCATCTCGCGGCGAGCCAGCCGGCTCTCGATTCGACTGGCCGTGGTGACGACCAGTGCGAGGCTGTGGCGGTTGTAGGTTGCGTTCAGCCCTGAAACGTCGATCGCTCCGAGGATGCTGTTGTTGTAAGGATCCCGGACCACCGTAGCCGAACATGTCCAGCGCTTGATCCCGGCGCAATAGTGTTCTGCCGAATGGATCTGGACCGGCTGCCCGATCGCCAGCGCGGTACCGATGGCATTGGTGCCGACCGTGGCCTCGCTCCAGCTGCTGCCGGGAATCATGCGAATTCTTTCCGCGGCAGCGGCAGAAGTCGCAGGGTCGCCTTCCAGATTGAGAACGACACCATCGTTCGTGGTCAACACCATGACGGTGCCCGTCTCGTCGAGAAACTGCCGGGCATGCGCCATGACGGAGGTGCCGGCGTTCAGCAACTCATCGTGTTCGCTGAGGAGGGTATGCAGCGCGTCTTCAGCCAGTGCAGGAGGCGCCTTGTCACGGCCCGGGTCGACTTGCGCGCTCTGGCAACGCCGCCACGAGTCGTCGATCAAGCGCCGAATCGCGTCGGATCCACACACCTCGCCACTCAGGAACCGCTCCCAAGTCGACATGATGTGCGTGTCGTTCTCTGGACGAGAAAATATCTGACTTGGAAGGGGACTACGCATACCGGGCTCCGGAATACTCGTTAAGTCGGCGAATCGTGCAAGTCATGTCTGCAAAGGGCGCTCGAAACTGACACCTGTCAACAAACCGCGCGCCCTGCAGGACGACGGGAAGGCTGTGTAGCGACGCAACCGCTCCAATCCGAAGCAAAAACCCGGCGTTTATGGAGCGGGAGAGGAAATGTAAGCGTCAAGTGCGGGGAGTCAACCGAGGAAATTCCCTCGTAGGAGCGGCGAACTGCTCATCAGTTCAGGAAAACGAGGGGGCCTTCGAAAGTCGCGACCATGAACTGCGCCCAGCAGACCGGCCGAGGGTCAGCGGACGCGCTCCAGGATGCTGACGTAGTTGGCCACTCCGGCCCCGCCCATATTGAAGATGCCGCCCAACCTGGCGCCCTTCACCGTGATCTCGGCCGGCAACTCGCCATTGAGCTGCATGGCGGTCATCACGTGCATCGACACCCCAGTCGCGCCGACCGGGTGTCCCTTGGCCTTCAACCCGCCGGAGGCGTTGACCGGGAGTTTTCCGCCAACCTGGGTCCAGCCTTCGCGGATCGCGACGGCACCCTGCCCTTCAGGCGCCAGCCCCATGGCTTCGTACTCGATCAGTTCAGCCACGGTGAAGCAATCATGCGTCTCGACAAACGACAGATCGCTCAGTTGAACGCCTGCCGAATCAAACGCCTTGCGCCAAGCCAGGGCACAGCCTTCCAGCTTGAGAATGTCGCGCCGGGACATCGGCAGATAGTCCTGGACATGCGCCAGTCCCCGGAAGGCCACGGCACGGGTCAGCGTGGCCGCCGTCTCCGCATCGGCCAGCACCACCGCAGCGGCGCCATCGGAAACCGGCGAGCAATCGGTGCGCTTGAGTGGGCCGGCAACGAACGGGTTCTTGTCGCTGACCTGGCGGCAGAAGTCGTATCCGAGATCCTTGCGGAAATGGGCATAGGGGTTGAACGAACCGTTCCTGTGACTCTTGGCGGCGATCATCGCCAGCGCGTCGGACTGATCGCCGTACTTCTCGAAGTAGGAGGTTGCGATCTGCCCGAACAGCCCGGCAAATCCGCCCTGGATACCGCTTTCCTCGCGCAGGTAGGAGGCTCGCAACAGGTTTGCGCCCACCTCCGGACCCGGCGTCGGCGTCATCTGCTCCACGCCCACCGCCAGGACGATCCGGGCGCGCTTGGCTTCGATCGCCTTGACGCCCTGATGAATGGCCGCCGAGCCGGTGGCGCAGGCGTTTTCGACCCGCGTGGCAGGCTTGAAGCGCAAGGCGTCATTGGCCTGCAGCACCAGCGACGCGGTGAAGTCCTGCTTCGAGAAACCCGCGTTGAAGTGCCCGAGATAGATTTCATCCACGTCGGCCGCCGAAATACCCGCTGACTCGAGGGCACCATTCACCGCCTTCACGATCAAGCTCTCGACGCTTTCGTTGTCGAATTTTCCAAACGGGGTCTGAGCCCAACCGACGATAGATACGTTCATGGCCTTCATCCTTTTGTTGATGCAACCTGGAGCCGAGCCGGCTCAGAGCATTTTGCGGAGTTCGTTCTTCAGCACCTTGCCGTAACTGCTGGTCGGCAGTTCGTCGAGGAATCGGTACTCCTTCGGGCGCTTGAACCGGGCGATGTATTCCAGGCAGTGCGCATCCAGATCTGCGGCGGTCACGTTGGCACCCGGCGCACACACGACAAAGGCGATCACGACTTCACCCCACTCCGGATCCGGACGGCCCACCACCGCAGTCTTGATCACACCGGCATGGGCCAGCAGTGCCTCTTCCACCTCGCGCGGATAGATATTGCTGCCACCACTGATGACAACGTCCTTGGAGCGATCGCGCAACGTCAGGCAGCCACGCTCATCGAAGGAGCCCATGTCGCCGGTGCGCAGCCATCCCCCCTGAAGGGCCTGCGCGGTCGCCGTCGGATTGCGCCAGTAACCGGCCATCACCACGTCGCCTCGACAGACGATCTCCCCTACGGCTCCCGCTGGGACCGCCGCGCCGTCGGGCCCGATGACACGCACCTCGACACCGCTGCGGGGCCAGCCCACGGAACCCAGGATCGCATCGTCATCGATGGCATGCCCGGCACGGTCGAGGCCGGTGATCGTCATGGGCGACTCGCCCTGCCCGTAAATCTGTGCGAACACCGGTCCCAGCGCCACCGTGGACTTGCGAAGCTCATCGACGTACATCGGGCCGCCGCCATAGACGATGCAGCGCAGATTCTTCGACGCACCGCGCTTTCCGGATTCGACGGTGAGCCGCAGGCGCTGGACCATCGTCGGCGCCAGGAACGATCCGCAGGAGGGATGCTGGTCACACAGGTCCAGGAATTCAACCGGATCGAATCCGCCAGACGCCGGCACGACCTGCCTCGCACCACGCGCAACCGACGGCAGGATGTAGAGCCCGGAGCCGTGGGACATCGGCGCCACGTGAATCTGGCTCGTGTTCTCGTTCATCACCTCGATGTCGGCGAGGTGGGCGATCTCCATCGCCAGCAGATTGCGGTGCGACAGCATGGCCCCCTTGGAGCGCCCGGTCGTGCCGCTGGTGTAGAAGAGCCAGGCAAGGGCTTGCGGGTCGCTGTCCGGTGGCGACAGGGGCTCGGTTGCCAGCAGAGCCGCGTACTCGGCTTCGGCGATGACAACGATGCGGCCGGGATAAGCTGCGGCGGTCCGCTGCAACCCCGGCAACAAGGTGGGCGACACGAACACCAGCGAAACCTCGGCATCCTCAAGGATCTGGGCTACTTCCCTGTCATGCAGCTTGTAGTTGATCGGCACGATTGCCGCTTCTGCAGCCCAGGCCGAGAACATCAGTTCGACGTATTCAGGACGGTTCTCGCTCACCAGCGCGATGCGCTCACCCGTTCCGCAGCGCTTGCGGATGCCCGAGCCGAGGCACAAGGCACGAGACCTCAGTTCACTCCACGTCAGCACCTGGTCGATGCCATGAAACACCGCGCCGAGGTCCGGGTAGCGGGTGGCGGTCTGGTCGAGCAGAGAAAAAAGATTCATTCAAAGGCATCCAATGCGAGCTGTCACTCGGCCAGCGGGAAAACTGTCGACCACGGGGCCTCGGCGGACCTCGTCATCACAGCCATTTTGCAAATACCGGGTGGAAATGGCCCGATCGTCGGCATGACGAAATTCGGGACCCCTCCATTTTTGCATTATGAATTACGCAACTCCAGTGCCATCCAGGCAACGCGCCGCTGTCACGCCCTACACCCTTGATGCGGATCAATATTTTAGGTCTCGATGACCAACCGCCCGGACGTCCGATCGGACAGAACCCCGGAGAAGACCCGGTCAATCGAACGGAATCCGGACAGGCAGACCGACCACCTGCGTCCCAGGTTAAGCCGCCAGAGACGCGGGGATGACGCGCCTCTGCCCGCCGCATCGTGCGAAAACGACGCGATATCGCGCAGCGGCAAGGCTTCGCCCCGGTCGAAACTGCCGGGATCAATCTGACCGCCATCCGAGCAGGACGGCCATTCGCCGCCCCGCAGCCCGCTGGATCAGCAGCAACGGACCGACAGCCAGCCCGACCAGCACCGATGAGACAAGCATTGAGGACATCGGCAATTCGAACCCGAACAGCTTGCGCAGCACCTCGATGCCCACCACGGCAGACAGCATGGCCGCGGTGGCCAGCAATGTGAGCCAGAGGGCGCGATTTCGGGTCATCAGCAGCGCGCGCAAGCCCGAGCGCGACGAGCGGTTCACCAGGATCAGAGCCAGGTTGGAAGTGACGAGCGCGACGAAGGCCGAGGCGCGAGACTGGCCCTCCGGAACACCTTCGTGCAGCAGGATCCAGTAGAAGAAGCCGACGGCCACCAGCACAAGAACACCCTGCAGCAGACTCGCCGCAATGAGCAGCGGCGAGAAAAGCGCAGCCATCGTATCGCGGGGCGGCCGGGTCATCAGGTCGGGCTCCTCGTCCTCGGCTTCGAAGACGATCGAGCACACCGGATCGATCGCGATCTCGAGGAATGCGATGTGCATCGGCGTGAACAGCAACGGCCAGCCGAACATCAGCGGCAGCAGCGTGAGACCCGCGATCGGTACGTGCACCGCGAAGACGAAGCGCATTGCCTTGCGCAGGTTGTCGAAGATGCGCCGACCCAGGCGAACGGCCTGGACGAGCGTGCCGAAATCATCGTCGAGCAGCACAAGCGACGCCGACTCGCGCGCGACATCGGTTCCCCGCCCGCCCATCGCGATGCCTATGTGCGCAGCCTTCAGCGATGGCGCATCGTTGACGCCATCGCCGGTCATTGCAACGACTTCGCCGTTGGCCTTCAGCGCCTCGACGATCCGAAGCTTCTGCTGAGGAGCCACCCTCGCAAACACGGTAGTGGTTGCCACTGCGAGCCGAAGATCGGGGTCGCTCAGCGCGGCAACCTGCGCGCCAAGCAGCACGCCCGAGTCACCATCGATGCCTGCCTGGCGGGCGATCGCGCGCGCGGTTCCAGGGTGGTCACCGGTGATCATGACGACGCGGATGCCAGCCTGGCGACACTCGCTCACCGCCTGCGGAACGTTCTCGCGCAGCGGGTCGGCCAGGCCCACCAGGCCCAGAAAGCGGAATTCGAAGCCACTCTGCTCTGCTGGCCAGGCGGCCGTTCCCCATTCGGCCGAGGCCACGCCGAGCACCCGCATGCCGAGGTCGGCGAGGCGCGCAGCCTCGTCCAGCACGACTTCGCGTTGATCAGGCGCCAGATGACTCAGCGACGCCAGGCTTTCGGGAGCCCCCTTGGCGGCTATGCGATGCTGCAGGCCATCCCCCGTGCTCCACACATGCGACATCACCGGCAAGTCGGGCGACAGGCCGTACTCGTGGACCAATTCCAAGCTGGCAACGGGCGAAAGGCAACGGGCACCCAGAGTCTGAATCGCCTGCTCCATCGGATCGAACGGACGCTCCTCGCTGGCCAGCACACCGTGATGCAGCAGATCGTGAAACGCCTGCGGCAACGGATCATTGGTGGCGGTCCAGCAGACCGGAACCTTGCCGTCGAAAAGAACCAGAGCGCCGACGGCCATCTGGTTGCGCGTGAGCGTTCCGGTCTTGTCCGTGCACAGGACCGTGGCCGAACCCAGCGCTTCGATCGTCGCCGAACGGCGCGTCAGCACCCGGTGCTGGGAAAGCCGCCACGCTCCCATCGCCATGAAGACGGTCAGGATGAGCAGGAACTCCTGAGGCAGCATCGACATCGCCATGGTGATGCCGGCCAGCGCGCCGCCCAGCCAGTCGTCGTGCGTCCAGACGTAGAGAGCCGCCACGACCAGACTGACCGCGAGCCCGAGCACGGAGAACCAGCGGACCAGCTGGCGCGTCTGGCGATGCAGCGGCGTGGGCTCGGCCTCGATGGCGCCGAGCACCTTTCCGATGCGGCCGATCTCGCTGCGCGCACCCGTTGCGACGATCTCGGCGAGGCCCTGCCCTGCCACGACCATGGTGCCGGCGTAGACGATCGACGGATCGGCAGCGGACGATCCTGCGTCCTGGCCGCTCGCGGCGCGCTTGGCCACCGGCAGCGATTCGCCGCTCAACAACGATTCATCGATCAGCAGATCGTTCGACCGAAGCAGCCTCGCATCGGCAGGCACACGATCGCCCTCGGACAGCTCGATGAGGTCGCCAAGAACGACGTCCACACCGGCAATGCGTTCCCGGCGACCATCGCGCCAGACCAGTGCACGAGGGCTGGTCATGTCGTGGAGAGCCTCGAGCACCTTCTCGGTCCGGCGCTCCTGCACCAGCTCGGTCGCCACGATCACACCGAGCATGGCGAACAGGACGCTCGCCTCGGACACGTCGCCCAGCACCAGATAGATCGCCACCGCCGCCGCCAGCAACTGGAACATCGGCTCGCTGGCCACCTCGATCGCGATGCGCCAGGTGGTCCGCTGCGGTGCCCGCGGCAGATCGTTGGGGCCATCGGCTTCGAGGCGGCGGGCGGCTTCCCCACGGGTCAGGCCAGCCGGCGACGGCTCACTTGAATCGACGCTCATCGAGCCGAGTCCATCGGGTGTCGGGCCATGCTGGGTTCAGGACGCTGCTGGCGCAAGCAATCGCTGCAGCAGGCTGGCCAGCTCTTCGAAGGTGTTTTCCTTGTGCATCAGTGCGCGCACGCCGAGTTGCTCTGCCTGGGAGCGCAGTTCATCGGTCAGCAGGCCACTGCTGATCACCACCGGCAAGTCGGGCCGGATGCACGCGATCTGGCTGGCGACATCGATGCCCGACAGCTCGGGCATGTTGAAGTCGGAGACCACGGCATCGAAGTCCTGTGGCTGCGCGCGAACGAGCTCCAAGGCCGCGGCAGCACGGGTCTCGACGGTCACACGGAACCCCGCCCTCTTCAGCAAACGCTCGACCATCAGGACCATGACCTCGTCGTCGTCGATGTAGAGCACGTGCTGCCCCGAACCCCGTGCACCTGCGATCGAATCCGGCTCCACCGGCCGCTCGGCGGCGCGGCGCTCCGGATTCGGCAGATAGACATGGAATGTCGTTCCCTGCCCCGGCACGGTGTCCAGCCCGATGGCTCCCTGATGCGCGCGCACGATGCCGTGAACCACCGACAGTCCGAGCCCGGTACCCCGTCCGACCTTCTTGGTGGTGAAGAACGGGTCGAAGATTCGCAGGCGGGTTGCCTCATCCATCCCGCAGCCGTTGTCGCGCACCCACAGATGGACGCAGGTCCCGGGCGGCAGGTCGGTCACGCGCTGACGCTGTCGCTGCGCCTCGTCGAGCATCATCCGTTCGAAACCGATCTCGATGCGACCACCCTGCTCGGGCAGCGCCTGCCACGCATTGGTACACAGGTTCAGCAGCACCTGTTGCAGCTGGGTGCTGTCACCGCGAACCTCGACAGGAAGCTCGGGCACGACGGTATCGAGGCGCACACCGGCCGGCAGCGTGGCCCGCAACATGTCGATCGTTTCCGCGATCACCGGACCGAGCGGCTGCAGCGAGAACTCATGCTGCTCGCGGCGACTGAATGCAAGGATCTGCTTCACCAGGTGCCGGGCACGCAGGCCAGCGCGGTTGATCTGTTCCAGGCTGGCAAGCACCGAATGACCCGCAGCCACGTCCTCGCGGGCCAGCGCCACGTTGCCGAGAATGGCCGCCAGGATGTTGTTGAAATCGTGCGCGATGCCGCCTGCCAGCGTGCCGATCGACTCCATCTTCTGGGCTTCGCGCAGCTGGCTTTCGAGCGCCTCTCGTTCGAGCTCCGACAGCTTGCGTTCGCTGATGTCGCGAGCCAGCGCGATGAAGCGCGGAACCTCGCCATCAGGCATCGGCTTGCGAGCAACCGACAACTCGAACCAGTGCGGCCCGCCCGGCAAGGCCAGTTCGTAGACATACCCCGACGAATAGCCGGCAGCTTCGGCCTGGGCGATGGCACGGCGGATCACGTCGACGACTTCGGTGGGCAGAACATCCGAAGCAACGCGCCCGATGAACGCATCCGGCGACACGTGAAGCCTCTCGTGGCGCGGCGAGTGGAAGTTGTGGAATCGCCCCTCGCGATCGATCTCGAACAGCAGATCAGGAACCGCCTCGAGGGTGGCCTGCAGCTCCGCGCGCGCTGCGCTGATGTTCTGCTCGGCCTGCTTGAGTTCGGTCACGGGCATGTGGGCGATGACCGCACCACCGCGGGAACCATGCATCGGTGTCACGCTCATGCGGAACCACAAGGTCTCCGTCGCCGAATTGCACGGGTACTCCAGATGGAACTCCTCCTCGAAGCCAGCCAGCACCGAACGGATGCCATCGAGTGCCGCGACTGCCTCGCTGGCAGACGCGGAAGCGGGCGCAGCTGCGCCCGAGTCAGCACACAGATTCAGGTAGCTGACGCCGATCGGCTCGATGAATCGGGCAGACACCCCGTGGTCTTGCCCGTACCTGCGCCAGGCCTCGTTGACGGCAATGATCGCGCCGTCCCGATCGACGACGGCGATGTGGGCATTGAGCGAATCCAGCACCGAGCGCCTGAGGGCTTCGCTTTCGCGCAGCAGCAATTCGGCTTCCATCCGTTCGGTGATGTCGGAAATCGTCACGACGATGTTCTCGATGTCTCCCAGGGCATTCCGCAGGACAAAGGCATTGCAGAGTGCCCACAGCGGGCTCTCCAGGTCGGACCGCAGGAATCCGACCATGAAGTTCTTCAAGGGCTCGCCGCTGGCCCGAACCTGATTGACCGGATACCGATCGATCGTCATCGGCTGTCCGTCCTCTTCCAGGAAGGTCCAGTGGGGATCCGCCGCGTCCCTGCCACGCAGCTGCTCGATCGTGAGGCCAAGCATGCGGCACGCCGATGCGTTGGCGTCGACGACCCGGGTATCCGCCGCATGGATCACGACGCCGGAACGCAGGTTGTCCAGCAACGTGCGCAGTCGCTCCTCGTTCGCACGCAAGACCTGCTGCGCGCGATAGCGCTCGCTGATGTCGCTGAAGACCAGCACCACCCCGGTGATCGTCCCTTCCGGGGTGCGAATCGGCGCCGCGCTGTCCGAGATGTTGTACTCGCGGCCATCGCGAGCGAGGAGCACGGTGTCGTTGGTCAGACCAACGACTTCACCGCGCTCGATCACCTGCCGGGCCGGGTCGATGGACAACTCCCCGGTGCGCGCGTTGACGATGCGGAACACCGCCGTCAGCTGCTGGCCGATGGCCTCCGGGGCGGGCCAGCCTGACAGTCGCTCGGCGGTCGCGTTCATCCGCACGATGCGTCCCTGCGCATCGGTTGCGACCACCGCATCGCCGATCGAATAGAGCGTCGTGGACAGGCTCTGCTCGCTGCGCTGCAGGGCGAGTCGGGCTTCCACCTGCTCGGTGACGTCCATGTGGGTGCCGACCATGCGCAGCGGCTTGCCCTGCGCATCGCGCTCGAACACCCTCGACCGGTCGAGTACCCACACCCAGTGGCCGTCGGCGTGCAGCATGCGGTAGGTCTGATCGAAGTGTTCGGCGCGACCCTCCAGGTGCTCCAGCTTGGCCTCGCGAACTCGCTCCAGGTCATCGGGATGGACACGCGATCGCCATGCCTGCGAATCGGGATAGTTCTGGTGCGGCAGTCCGAGCATCGAATTGATGCGCTCGCTGACCAGCGTGGCACCGCTCGGCACGTCGAAGTCCCACAGCCCCAGATCGGCACCTTCCAACGCGAGTTCGAGTCGCCTGGCACTCTGGTGCTCGGATTCCTTGCGCTGCGCATTCAGGAAATCGATGGCACGCTGGCGACGCTGCACCAGCACCAGGGCGCTCGATGTCACGGCCGCGAACACGGAGTACAGCAGCCCGTAGACCAAGGTCTGCCTCCACCAGGTCGCGAACATCGCATCGAGGTTGCGTCCGATCGCGATCACGATGGGCTTGTCGACATACAGATCGGACGGCCGGACCGTGCGCAGCGCCACCATCCGCTTGTCTCCCGTCACCGGGCACACACCGGTCAGCAGGCTCTCGAGCTGACCGGAAGCCACATGCCGCCGGAAGAACGAGCCCGGTGTGTCGACGTTCATTCCCACCGCTTTGTCGCTGCGCGGCTCGAACATCAGGAGCCGTCCGTCCGCGTGGATGACCGCGCCGCGCGAATCGGCGGCGTACAGCGTGGGCCGAATGGCGCTCCGGAAGTAGTCCGGATCGAGCATGGATGTCACCACCCCGGCGAAGGCACCGTCTGCGGAGCGCACCGGCAGGGACAGGTTCATCGAATAGGTGCCCAGCGAGCCCATGAAGGGCGGGGACAGCGACAGGCGCTTCGGATCGGATTGATCCCGCGCCAGCTGGAAGTAGTCGCGATCACTCAAGTCGCGTCCCAGCAGATCGGATCGGTTGGCTGCCACTGCGCGCCCGGAGCGGTCCAGCAGCACCAGAGACCCCACACCGGGCATCGCATTGCCGAGCGCCTGGAGCCGGCTGGACACACCCGCTTCGACCTCGCCCGCCGGACGCCGTGCGAGGTCGTCGCGCAGGTCCCGCAGCGCGGCGCCTACTCCGGCCAGCTGGCGCGACAGGGCCTCGTCGACCCCCCTGGCCTGCACGACCAGCAGATGCCGCTGTTCGTCATCCACCTCGCGGTAGTCGCTGTAGCGCGCCCAGATCGCGAACAGCCCCACGGCGATCAGCACCGCGCCGAGCTGCAGCCACTGCTGGCGGGCGCGAGGGCGACCCGGACCCATGCCGCTCGACGCCCCCGGGGATGGGGTGCTTCCGGGAATCATGATTGCAAGTTACCACCGACGTTGCATGCTTGCCCGAGCGGACGGCCTGCCGACACGGCGGCGCGCGCGGACCTGTCATCGCGTGCAACCAGGCGCCGGCAGCGCGCCGTCGATCGCGGCGGATGTTCAGGCGATCGTGTTGGAAGCCAGGTCGATCGCATCGCCTGCATGGCGGACGAACCAGTAATAGCCATCTGCATCGCAGCGCGCCATGCCACCGCTGAGGTACCAGCCGTCGCAAAACCGATTGCGATAGCGCTCTTCATCATGCAGATAGCCACGCATCATCGAGGGCCAAGGGGCCTCCAGCGCCAGTTCGCCTTCCACATCGGGCCGGGTGATCGTCTCGACCCGGCCCTGCGCATCGCGGCGCACGATGGCTGCGCGGATGCCCGGCAGCGGCTTGCCCATCGAGCCGGGCTTGATGTCCATGGCCGCGTAGTTCGCGATCATGATCGCGCCGCTCTCGGTCTGCCACCAGTTGTCATGGAACGGCAGGCCGAACACCTCGATGCCCCAGATCACAGCGTCCGCGGTCAGCGGTTCGCCGACGCTCGCCATGAAACGCAGCGCCGAAAGATCGTGGCTGCGCACTGCCACGGCATCTGTATCCATCAAGTCGCGGATTTCCGGGGCGGCGGTGTACCAGACGCTGACCCGCTCCTGCTCGAGCAGCGCGCAGCACGTGGCCGGATCGAACTCGGCCTCGACCACCACGCTGGTCACGCCGGCGACCAGCGCCGCGATGATCCCGTAGCTGGTACCGGTGACGCAGCCGGGGTCTGCCGTACACCAGAAGATGTCATCGTCGTGGAAGTCGAGCGCGTAATGGCCGGTGACTGCGTGAGCCAGCACGGCGCCGTGCACGTGGATCGTGGTCTGGGTTCGGCCCTCGGCGGTGCGGGTGAAATGCAGCAGCGCCACCGTCTCGGTGTCCGTGGCGGCCGTGGTGAACCTGTGCGAGGCCCCTTCGACCACGTCGCCCCAGCGACGCACGCCAGCCCCCTCGGCGAAGCCTGCTCCGACAACGATCACGTGCTTCAGCTTCGGCAACCGATGCCGCAAGCCGGCGACCCGAGTCTGGTAGAGCTCCGATGTGGTCACCAGC
>ENA-UOWO01005947-UOWO01005947.1-activated-sludge-metagenome-genome-assembly--contig:-NODE-5947-length-12664-cov-4.629471_pt1 | contig 12664 bp, 11 predicted proteins | sample MGYA00238148_ERZ761564 | MGnify/ENA primary metagenome ERZ761564 (study PRJEB28885, sample SAMN05720194) | activated sludge metagenome | isolation source: Anaerobic digester | place: USA...
AATTTCCTTTATCTCAACTCTTATAACCTGACTCTTTTTTGATATTGTAGCTATTTCCTCTTCATTTTCTGTAACAACCATAGAAGAAATTATTTCTCCCGTCTTTGGAGTAACCTTCATTGTCTTAATACCAGAACCACCACGATTTTGAACTTTGTATTCCTTCAAAGGAGTTTTCTTACCATACCCATTTGAGCTTACAACCAAGAATTCTGGGTTTGTCATTTCTTTTTTGATGATATCAGTACCGACAACAGAATCTCCCTTACCGAGTTTTACCCCTCTCACCCCAGCGGCATTTCTACCCATTACACGAATATCCTTTCCCTTGAATCTTATGGACTGCCCCTTTGATGTTGCAATAATTACCTCATCAGAATCATTCAAGAAATGAGCTGATTTTAATTCATCTCCAGCATCAAGAGAAATAGCAATGAGACCATTTCTTCTTACATCCTTAAAGCTTTCTGCATCTACCCTCTTTGCTGTACCATTTTTGGTAACTAAAATAAGAGAAAGTTTTGCACTCTTTATTTCCTTAGGCATCACAAGAACAGAAGTGACTTTTTCTTCATTTGATATTGCAAGATAATTTACAATTGATTTACCTTTTGTTGCTCTTTTACCTTCAGGTAATTCATACATTTTAATTTGATATGCCTTTCCTTTATCAGTAAAGAATAAAATATCATTGTGTGTTGAAGCCGTGACGAAGTGAGTAATAAAATCTTCTTCTTTTGTATCAAGATCCACTACACCCACACCTCCTCTTTTTTGTTTCTTGTATTCGTCTGGATTTGTTCTTTTTACATATCCTCCAGAAGTAAGCACAAGCATACTTTCTTCATTTGGGATTAAATCTTCATCAGAAAGAGTCTTTACACCACCTTTTACAACCTTTGTCCTTCTCTCATCGCCATATTTTTCTTTGAGTTCTGCGAGTTCGGATTTGATTATTTGAATAATTCTCTTTGGTTTAGACAAAATATCTTTCAAATCTTCTATAAGAGCCTGAACAGCTTTTAGTTCATCTTCAATTTTCTTTCTTTCTAGCCCTGCAAGTTTTTGCAAACGCATTTCAAGAATCGCATTTGCTTGTATTTCAGAAAACTTAAACACCTTCATGAGCTGTGCGCGAGCATCATCTACATCTTTTGATTTTTTGATAAGTTTAATGATCTCATCGATGTGATCAAGAGCTTTTTTAAGACCAAGTAAGATATGTTCTCTGGCTTCTGCTTTCTTCAAATCAAATTCTGTTCTTCTTTTTATAACTATTTTTCTATGAGAAACAAACTCATCTAAGAATGTTTTTAGAGAAAGAGTTTTTGGCACACCGTCTACAAGAGCAACAAGGTTGAAGTGGAATTTTTCTTCAAGCTGAGTATGTTTATATAGATAATTTAATACACTTTGTGGTTGTGCGCCGTTTTTCAAATCTATTGCGATTCTGATATCTTTTGTAGACTCGTCTCTCAAGCCTTTTATGCCTTCCACTTTCTTTTCTCTTACGAGTTCAGCAATCGCGATAATGAGCTCTGCTTTATTTACTCTATAAGGAATAGAAGTAATAATTATTTGGAATTGTCCTTTTTTGTCTTCAACAATTTCTGCATGTCCACGAGTAACAACACCTCCCCTACCAGTAGCATAAGCATGGCTAATATCTGATTGGTTAAAAATGATTCCACCAGTTGGGAAATCAGGGCCTTTTATAAATTGTAACAAATCTTCTGTTGTTGCATCTTCATTGTCTATAAGATGCGTAGTCGCATCTACAACTTCATTTAAATTGTGTGGAGGAATGTTTGTCGCCATACCAACAGCGATACCAAGAGTACCGTTCAAAAGAAGGTTTGGTGCAGCAGCTGGGAGTACTGATGGTTCTTTCTTTGTATTGTCATAGTTTGGATGCCAATCAACAGTTTCCTTTTCAAGATCTCTTAACATTTCTCCAGAAATCTTAGACATCTTGGCTTCAGTGTACCTCATAGCAGCAGCTGAGTCTCCGTCAATATTACCAAAGTTACCTTGTCCTATAATAAGAGGATATCTGAAAGAAAAATCTTGAGCCATTTTAACCATAGAATCATAAACAGCAACATCACCATGTGGGTGATAATTACCAAGCACTTCTCCCACAACAGCAGCAGATTTTCTTGTTTTTGCACCAGCAGTAAGATTCATTTGGCCCATAGCATAAAGAATCCTTCTGTGTACAGGCTTAAGACCATCACGAATATCAGGAAGAGCACGCTGTGTAATAACAGACATAGCATAGTCTAGATAAGACTCTTTCATTTCAGTGATGATATTTCTATCTGAAAGCACCTTATGTTCAGTATTTATTTCTTTTTTCTCTTCTTTCGCCATGGGTTTTATTTAGTAAATTTTTAAAAATGTTTTAATTACTTGCAGACAATACAACAACTTCACCTTCCTTACCATCTAAATCTTTCTTCTTAATTGTAAGTTTATCTATCGGTTTTACATTTTCCTCTCCTGCTTCCTTCAAATATTTTTTTAAAGCATCTTTATTACCAACATCACCAAAATGCATTGGGATAATTATTTTAGGTTCTATTTCTACAGAAAGCTTTTCTGCTTTCACTGCATCTATCACCCCATCATCTCCGATAGGTAAAAATAAAATATCTACATCCCCCAAATCTTCTTTTACATTACTTGGAAGATTAATATCAGAAAGTGCACCAAGGAAACAAAGATTCATATTTTCAAGAGTCACAGAATAAATTGTATTGATTCTTTCTTTTCCTCCATAATTAGATTTTGAACCAAAACCCTTTATAAAGATATCTTTGACTTCATATTCTCCTGGGCCAGTTATCACAAAAGGCTCCTTTCCATTATAAGAAAGATTCTCAGACCCATTCATATCTGGGTGGTTAATACTTACCAAAGCAATGTCTGCAAAGAAACGAGACGATTTAAATTTTGACTCTTTTGAAATTGGATTAAAAGCGAGAGTGGTATCGCCAAACTGAACCTTAAAAAATTCCACTCCTTGATAAGTGATAATCATATATAGAGATTATATCATTTTTAAAGGTCAAAGCAACCTTAAATTTTAAAATTTCTCTTGCTCTGACCGCATTTAGACATTGATTTAATAGAACCGTCAAGTGTTTACAAAACCCAATATTCCTATATTATTTCCCTATTAATAGCGGTTGCGCATTAAGATAATCTCGGTCATCGGAAAACACTAGTTTTGGAAGATGAACGAACCTTATTGAGCAAAAACAAAATGTGTCCGCCACAAGCGGATTTTTAATTATTATGAAAGAAAAAAAAGTAAAAGTAGTTGATTCAGCAGCTGAAGAAGCTCTCAAAATCAAAGCAAGTAGTGTGATGTCAAAGTTTTTCAATGACACCAAAAATCCTCCGGTAGACGGAGAAGTCGTTGAAGGAAAAGTTATTGGTATTGAAAAATCAAGAGTATATGTAGACCTACAACCATACGGAACTGGTCTTATATATGGTAAAGAATTCATCACAGCAAGAGATGTTATAAAGAAATTAAACATCGGAGATACTGTATCTGCAAAAGTTGTAGACGCAAATGGTAGAGATGGTTATATTGAAATTTCACTTAAGGAAGCTAGACAAGCCCTTATCTGGGACGAAGCTGAAAAAGCTATCAAAGACAAAACCATATTTGAAATTCTTGTAAAAGAAGCAAACAAAGGAGGTCTTATGATGGAATGGCAAGGGATTGTCGGTTTCTTACCAGCATCTCAACTTAAAGCTGAGCACTATCCAAAGATAGATGATGGTGATAAAGATAAAATAATTGATGAGCTTAAGAAGCTTGTCGGTCAAAAGATTGCTGTTGCAATAATTACAGCTTCACCAAAAGAAGGTAAACTTATCTTCTCAGAAAAGAACATTGAAAAGAAAGAGAAACAGAAGATGGCAAGCAAATATGCTGTTGGAGATGTCTTGGACGGAGAAGTTACTGGTACAGTAGATTTCGGAGTATTTGTGAAGCTTGAAGATGGATTAGAAGGACTAGTACACATTTCAGAAATTGACTGGGCACTCGTAGAAGATCCAAAAACATTATTTAAATCTGGAGACAAACTTAAGGTAAAAGTAATAGAAGTAAAAGACGGAAAAGTTTCACTTTCTATTAAAGCACTTAAAACAAATCCTTGGGTTGAAGCAGAAAAGAAATATAAAAAAGGTGATGAGGTAGAGGCTGTTGTTATCAAATTCAACAAATACGGCGCGCTCGCAAGTATTGAAGAAGGAGTGGCAGGTCTTGTACACATTTCAGACTTCGGTGGAGAAGCTAAAATGAAAGAAAAAATTAGTTTGGGTAAAAACTACACTTTCAAAATAAATCTTTTTGAAGCAAAAAATCAAAAGATGGGGTTGAGTTTTGTAAAATAATTTAAAGATAAAAAATAGGCAGGACGCTTCGCGCCCTGCCTATTTTTTAATACTTCTTAATCGCTTGACAAATATATAATATATGCTACACTTACATCTCAAGTCGGTTGGGCATAACTTGCCCAAGAAAGTTGTTGGCCACAAACCACCGAAAGGTTCGCGCCATGAAATTAAAAATGAGATTGTGGGTCGCTTCTCTACCGAAAGGGTGAGAAACGACCAAAACCCCCGACACTATGCACGGCAAGTGTAAACTGGGGGTTTTATTTTATCTGCCAGTTGAAAAAAATATTAAAATAGTGTATCTTTCTTTGGAATCAGTTCCCTTAGGTTAAACATTAAACATGGAGGTTATCGGTGGCAAACTGCAAGCACAAGAAAAAAATCGCAAGAGAGATTGAAAAAGATCCGGACACAAAAAAGTTTGACTGCCCGACAAAAGGTGAAGTACCAATTTTAAACAGGAGGTGCAACTGCAGTTCCTGCTCATGTAGTCGGTAAAAAACCGAATTACAAAAAACAAAGCGACCGTTTTGGTCGCTTTTATTATTTATAAATCTGGCTCAATTAAAAAAGGAGATCCATTATCATCTAAAATAGATTGAAATGTTTTTGTACAAAAATCAAAGATGCTAAGCAATACAGAGTCCCATTCAAAGTATTTCCTCTTTTTCTCTACAACAGTATTCACATCAAAACCATTTTCAGAAAATCTTCTCTTTGTCATATTTGGGGATTCAAGTTCATAAAGAAAAGGACCGAGTATATCCACAGCCTGAGCAAATTTAGCATCTAAACTTTCAGAAAGTTCAAATTCTTTATAATATTCAACTAAATCTTTAGATAATATCTTGTGGGCTGCTTCACTCTCTCTTTTTTCATGATCAATGTCTTTTTTAAATGTGAGTACATCCCCCACAATAGTCTCTCCTATATCATGTATAGCAAGCATTATTAGTACCTTACCTAAATCAACCTTTTTGTAATTTTCAATTTTTGAATGTAAAAAAGTGGCAATAACAGGAAGATGTCCAACATGTTCAAGTAATGGCTCTCTCAACCTCTTTTCTTTTAAATCAATATTCTTTTCGCCAGCAATGAGAGCATTTCTTAGCCTTTCATTAGTCACAGTAATTCTAAAAACCCTTGCATATTGAGTTTGTAGTTCCAATAATCTTTTTATAATTTCCTCGGTTTTCATATCATAAAGAATAACATAAAACTTGAATTTTTCCTGCTTTTGAAGTATTCTACTGTGGCAAGCCAAACATTGGGGGATCGTCTAATGGTAGGACGCTCGCCTTTGGCGCGAAGAATCGGGGTTCGAGTCCCTGTCCCCCAGCCAAATAATAATCAGCCGAAAGGCTGTTTTATTTTTTATAACCTTTATTTGACAAAAACCTTTTTATATATTAATCTACTAACCAGAACCAGAACTTTGAAAGGAATTTCTGATGTCAACAAGAATTGTACTAATCACAGATGAATTAAGAGAAAATCTCGAGCTACCATTAGACGGCCCATGTTATGAGCTGGCTATAGCTCTCCATCGTGGTCTGGGATGGCCGCTTGTTGGTTTGCTTGACCAATCGTCACCAAATCAAAAATGGCGACATGCTGCGGTTAGAAATCCAGAAGGTAGTCTTTGGGATGCTAGGGGGTCGGTTACTGAAAAAGATTTCGGTAAACCTTTTCCAGAAATTGATTCCCCGTACATCATTATGGATATAAACGAGGACGATCTTCGTTCGATAAGACCAGTTCGTGAAATCGCCATAGAAACAATTGCCAAGACGGCTGAAGCGCTATGGCCCAAACTGCCATGGATTAATGGCCAACAAGCACGTTATAAAAAATTTGCTGATGGCCTAGAGGCGTTATCACGTGAATGCAACTTGTGGATTGGTGGCCCCGTGCCAGGTTGTCCCCCAGCAATATTTCCTGGCGGAGACGATCTAGAGAAAGGATATGTCCTTGAGCAAACAGCGGACGGACATGGCTTCAGAATCGACCGTTATCTAAGTAATAAATAACGGAGAACCGCTTGATAGGCCTTATGGCTATCAAGCGGTTTTTATTATATAATATAAGGTAGTAATCGCCCTGGTCAGACCCTTACTATATTTATAAACTAACTATTAAAATTATGAAAATTAAATTAATTATATTATCACTCTCTCTAATACTCAGCGGTACATTAGTATCGAAAGCTCTAGCTGATCAAAATGGTAGAGATGATAATGAAAGAAACTCAACTTCATCAATAAATGACGACAGAGAAAATGAAGACAGAAATTCTACATCGTCTAGAGAGAAAGATGATAACAGAAATACTTCTTCTACAGCCACCTCTGCAAAAGACGACAACAACATAGGAGAAGAACACAGAAGTGACGTAGCAAATTTTGTAAAAACCCTTTTGAAAGTAGCCGACAAAAATGAAGGTATTGGTGAGAAAATAAGAGTTATCGCCAGAGAACAAGCTAGCTCTACTGATAAAGTAGTAGAGGCAATAAATACGATAGAAAAACGCAGCAACTTCAAAACATTCCTTATCGGAACTGACTACAAAAATATTGGTAAAATAAGAAGTGAAATAGTACAAACAAGAAATAAAATTGACGAACTCAATAGAGACTTAGCTAAACTAGCTACATCAACAGATAAAACATCAGTGGAAAATGAAATAAAATCTTTAGAAGCTTCACAAACAAAAGTAGAAGATTTTATAAAAAAGAATGAAAATAGATTCAGCCTATTTGGTTGGTTTGTAAAATTATTTCAGTAGAAATTAAAAACAGCGGGCGCCCTTGGCGTCCGCTGTTTTTAATTATTCTTTATTTATAATCTTCCCTAAAGCTAGTTCTAATGGAAGCTCAGGAATATATGCCTTCGCCACCATATCGTAATATGACAAAAAGATAAGTAATGTTTCTGAATTAATCTTTGATGGTTTTTTCTCAGCAAGACCTTTCAAGAATTTGAAATCTGTGTCGGTCATTTCTTCTTGCAACTTTCCTTCCGAACCCTTAAGATTTCTCAAAAGCAAAACCCAACGTATTTTATGAAGCACGAGCTTAAAATATAAAAGCATATCAATATTTGAATCGGAAGCTTTTGTAACAGCACTCATTCCCAATTCTAAATTATTCTCGTCTATTGCTCTCAAAAAATCGTTCACCAGCTCACCTTTTGGTGCACCTGTAACTATTTCTACTTCTTCCACAGAAATCTTTTTGTCCTTTGATGATCCTATTATTTTCTGTAAAATACTTTGTGTATCTCTGAAAGACCCGTCTCCTAGAAGGGCCACCAAATCTGCAGAGGCTGGCTCAAGAGTAAAACCCTCTTTCTTTGCAATATTTATAGCAACATCTCTAAGTACTTTATGAGTAGGTTTTTTAAAAAGGAAACACTGACATCTAGAGACAATAGTTTCTGGAATCTTATTTACTTCAGTAGTAGCAAGAATAAAAACAACATGCTTTGGTGGTTCTTCTAAGGTTTTTAAAAGTGCATTCCAAGCTGATTTAGAAAGCATGTGAGCTTCGTCTAATATATAGACTTTGTATTTTGATTCAAAAGGCAAGGTACTTACAGACTCATTTAGCGCACGGATATCATCTACACCGGTATTTGAAGCAGCATCTATCTCTGTAATGTCATTTACACTTGTGCCAATTTCTTTTGCAAAGATTCTAGCAATACTTGTTTTACCAGTACCACGAGAACCAGAAAAAATATATGCATGAAAAATATTTCCAAGATCAATGGAGGATTCTAAAACTTTTACAATATGATCTTGCCCAAGAACTTCCTTAAAAGCCTGTGGTCTATATTTACGATAATATGCGGTTTCTTGCATAGAGAGATTATAGCACTCCATTAAATATTATGTAAATTGGAAATTATTATATAAATCAAGTGGACCCATGGGTCACTTGATAATTGGTTTTTGGGAAATAAAAAGCCCCCTCGGAGCGAACTCCGAGGGGGTGTCTTTTTTTGATAAGGAACTTTTTAAATTTACAAATTAGGCGTTTTACCTCCTTTCTTTTAACAGGAGACGCATCACGGCGTCTAAAATAATAATACAAAAATGAATAAAAAGTCAAAATAAAACCCCCGGCGCATAAGCGTAGGGGGCAAACTTGCTCTGTGCAACAGAGTAGTTTAGGACTAAACTTTATTCTTACTTCAGGGGATTATAGGCTCCCAAGTTGGCCATATGGCTTTTTTTGCGCACTAAGGCGAACCAACCCTATAGTTTCCCAGAATGTCTCTAGGCTCGATTTAGGGCTTCAAGGTACTGGCTCCTTTCTTGAATTCCGGATTTTCTTTGGCCGTCACGGTCGTAGTTACCTTGTCGGGATTTTTGGACCGTAAAGCGCAGGCCGGCGGCTCAGGCGCCGAGTGCAGCAGTTTCGGTTTTCGTATTACGAAGACTATATTTGCAGTGAATCATCGGGGGTCCAATCATGATCAGGCTCCTTTTCGTTTAACTTTACTTATTTCACACGAACAGAAGAGTACCTCTCTCCTGTCTTGTTGGTGATGCCGGGGCGCAATATTCTTTCACGCGCTAAAGCAAACACCCAAAATTTAAAGAACAAAAAATTAAAGATGCGCTATTGGTATGGCCACAAGGCGTATGTTGGTGCATTTATCTTTGCTTACCAGACATCGGCACTGAGCTCATAACAATGTCGCATCTTTTTATATCTTAGCATAATATAAATATTTGTCAACTATTTTTATATTTTCTTTTTTAAAATTCTAAAATAACCTTGATAAATAAGGCTAAAATAGAATTTATATAAAAATGAGTTCCCCAAAATCAAGGTGGAGCCTCGACTTAGTCGAGGCTCCACCTTGATTTTTAAATAGTATCTAAATAATCTTTAATTATTTTTTCTACTTCTTTTTCATTATTACATTGCATTAACTCATTTCTTAATTCTTTTGCACCATCAAATCCATTTACATAAGCTTTAAAATGCTTTTTCATCACAGCAAAGTTCTTGTGATTTTTTAATAGTTTATTAAAAAGCTTAGTATGTTCTACAAGAACTTTCAACTTTTCTTCAATTGTAATTTCTTTAATTCTCTTAGAATCAAACAACCAAGGATTTCCGAAAATTCCCCTCCCTATCATTACTCCTTCGAATTCAGTATTTTTAATTTTCTCTTTTCCGTCTTTTGGAGATTGAATATCACCATTTGCGATTAGAACAACTTCTTTATCTACACTTCTCACAAATTCAGAAATTTCTTTTGCAAGTTCCCAGTGGGCGTCTACCTTGGACATTTCTTTTCTAGTACGCAAATGTATGGTAAGAGCAACAGGCTTTTCTGCCAAAACTTCTGTAAGCCAATTTTGATAATCTATTTTATTATATCCAATCCTAGTTTTTACAGATATCGGAATATTAGGCGCACCTCTTTTTGCAGCTTTTATCACTTCCCTAGCGATTTTTGGATTCTTCATCATTGCAGAACCAGCACCTTGTTTTTCTACTTTTTTATCAGGACAACCCATATTTAAATCGATACCATCAAAACCAAGTTCTGAAATTATTTTACAAGTAATCTCAATATTTTCTGGTTTGGAACCGAATATTTGAGCAACTATTGGTTTTTCTTTTTTTGAAAATTCTAAATCCTTAAGAAGTGGCTTTCTACCCTTTAGAGATGCGATACCATCTGCAGCAACAAATTCAGTCCAAAAAACATCTGGGCCTCCACCCATCTTTCCATGTCTACTATACTTAGCGATTATTTGTCTGAAAGCGATATCAGTAACATCTGCCATAGGTGCAAGACAAGTAAATCCTTTATTTTTTCTTATTTTCTCCCAAAAATTCTTTTTCATTCCCAAAAGATTAACATTAAAATAATAGTTTGACAATTTAAGATTAAGTGATAAAGTCATTTTAGATACAAACCGTACACTTTAAATTCGTAAAAAGGAGATTAGCTATGTTTAAGAAAATTGGTTTGACTTTCATAATACTGCTTTGTATTGGAGTGGTAATTTATGGATACATGAATGAGACAAAATCACTCATGATTGGATTCACGGCTTTTGCTTTCATTACTGTTTGCCTATGGCACGAAAAAGAAACAGTGAAAAAAATTCTTGATGAAAACGACAGAAGAAAACCATGTCCAATATCATCACTGGAAGAACAGCCTTATAGAGTATACTGGTGGAAAAACATTGACGGTTCTTATTGGGCGATATTCATCCCCCTTATCGGAGAAGAAGAAAATCCTGATCCCAATAAATACTATCCGAGAATAATAAAACTCCGACATGAAAGACCCAGGTCTAAATATGTAATACCAATTCTTTCAAACGACAAGATGGAAATTCTTTACTTTGATGATTTTTCAGAAAACGAGGTGGAAAAAACACCTTATGGAGAAAAAATTAAATCACAACCTCATATACACGACGAATTTGGAGGTTGACACGACTCGGCCTCGCGCATGCGCGAGGCCTTTTTCTTTTTTGACCAAATACACAAAAAATGTTATTTTATAATCATGGCAACCAAGATATTACAAAAAGATAATCCGATATTAAGACAGATTTCTAAACCTATTTTAGAAAAGGAAATCAAAAGTCTTAAGATCAAAAAGACTATTTCTGATATGAAAAAAGCCTTGGACTCCCAAGACGATGGGATTGCTATTTCTGCTATACAAATTGGAGAACCAATAAGATTATTCCTCATCTCAAAAAAGATTTTTGAGATACTCGGAGAAAACCAAGAGGAATCTTATGAAAAAGAAAAATTTAAAGATCTAATTTTTATAAATCCTAAAATTAAAAAGTTTTCTAAAGAAAAACAGCTTTTGGAAGAAGGATGTCTTTCTGTAAGATATTTGTACGGAAAAGTTTCAAGATGTAAAAAAGTACAGATTGAGGCGTTGGATGAAAATGGAAAAAAATTTACGGCTGGATACTCAGGACTTATGGCACAGATAGTTCAGCATGAAAATGATCATTTAGATGGCATTCTCTTTATAGACAAAGCAATAGATGTAGAAGAAATAAAACCTGAAAATATAAAAAATGTTTAATCAAAAAATCAAAATTGCATTTTGGGGAAGCTCAGATTTTTCTGTGATAGCAGTAGAAGAATTGAAAAAGCTCGGTATTATACCAGAGCTTATTGTGACAACCCCAGATAAGCCACAAGGCAGGAAGATGATTCTCACACCAACACCAGTCAAAACTTGGGCTATAGAAAATAGTATAGAGTGTATTATTCCTCTCAAACTTAAGGATCCAGAATTTCTCAAAAAACTAAAAGAATACAACTTGATGATAGTAGCTTCATACGGAAAAATAATTCCACAAGAAGTAATAGACATTCCTAAATATAAAATATTAAATATTCATCCATCTCTTTTACCGAAATACAGAGGATCTTCTCCACTACAAACACAAATATTAAACAACGAACAAGATGTTGGAGTGTCTATAATGCAAGTTGATATAGAAATGGATCATGGACCAATAATAGGCCAAAAGAAAGTTGTAATAAAAAACTGGCCCGTTGGTTTTACTGAACTGCAAAACATTTTAGCCAAAGAAGGCTCAAAGACAATTTCTGAAATATTGTTAGATTGGATAAAAGGAAAAATACAAACAAAAGAACAAAATCATTCCGAAGCTACTTTTACAAAAAAAGTAGAAAAAACAGACGGATTAATTGATATAGAAAATGGAGACCAATTTAAAAATTATTTGAAAATCTTAGCTTATGAAGAATGGCCTAGAGCATATTTTCAGATGGAAAAAAAACGAATAAAGTCTAGAGTTATAATTAAAAGCGCCACCTGGGAAGATGGAGCTCTCAAGATACTAAGAGTTATACCTGAAGGCAAAAAAGAAATGGATTATAAATCCTTCCTTTTAGGCTTATAAATTATTACCTAAAACACTTCCGCTTATAGAGTGGTAATAGTTTATTGCCTTTTGCATACCATATGCAACATGGACAACATATACAATAAATATAAACAGACAAACAAAGAAAATTGTCGTTGTTTTTTTACTTAGTTTTTTATTTAGATTCATAAATCCCCTTCAGTAATTTCTTTATTTTTGCACCCCCTTTTCTTAAAAAACTAGTTTTCTTTTCTTTATGAGATTTCAATGCTTTAGCCATTTCGTCATTTACAGAATCTATAGCAGAATAAAGGTCTTCTTTTTCTGATACTGCACGAAGCGTTT
>ENA-UOWO01005948-UOWO01005948.1-activated-sludge-metagenome-genome-assembly--contig:-NODE-5948-length-12663-cov-11.357471_pt1 | contig 12663 bp, 11 predicted proteins | sample MGYA00238148_ERZ761564 | MGnify/ENA primary metagenome ERZ761564 (study PRJEB28885, sample SAMN05720194) | activated sludge metagenome | isolation source: Anaerobic digester | place: USA...
GCGCACCGAGGTCCGGCTAATGGCACATCAACACGGGCAGGGTTGCCTGTTCGAGCACCTGCCGCGTCGCGCCGCCGAGGATCCATTCGCGAAACCGGCCGCGACCATACATGCCCATGACAAGGAGATCCGCTTTCAATGAAGCACTTGCCTCCAGCAGGGCCGTGCCGGCCTTGTCGTCATCGGCGTCAAACTCCCGGCATTCGAAGCGGACGTCGTGGCGGCGCAGAAATTCCTCGATATCAAGCCCCGGATTCCAGCTGATCTCGCGCAAGGTGTGGCGGCGTTCGCCCATCAGCACAACGACCTTGTGCGCCTGCTTGAGGAGCGGAAGGGCGGCGCGGGTCGCGCGGATCGCTTCGGCCGATCCATTCCATGCGACGACAATCGACCCGGCAGCACGCGGCTCGACCGTACCCGCGGGTACCACGATCGCCGGCAGCGTTGCGGCGAATATCAGGCTGGCGATGTCGGGTGGTGACCCCCAGGCGAAATCGGCATCGTGGCCTACGACCAGCAGGGAGTGCCATTGTCCGATCTGGGCCAGTGCGTCGGGCAGATAGTCCTCGGCGACATGCCAGGCAGCATGCTTGATGCCGAGCGAGCGTGTCCATTCGACGAATTCGACGCCAAGGCGATCGGCATCCGCGCCGAGGGTCTTCGCGTTGACGAGGACGAGCGACACGAGATCGGGCGGCGCGAGTGGAGGGATGCTCTGTAGCATCGAGGGGTGCACATACGCGCCGGTCACGGAAGCACCGAGCCTCGCAGCGAGGTGTGCGCCGTATTCAAGAGCGCGGGTGCGACGGCCCGACTGGCTGGCATGGATCAGGATCGTGTCCATCGAGAATTTCCTCGGGAAATGACGGAGTGTTGCGCGCAGGCTAGATCCGCGAGCCGCGATCCGGGCTGATCCAGGTCAACTCTGCGCAAGATGGCGCGGGGTCACGCCTTGGAACACAGCCAGGAGCCGAGCCGGCGAGCCGTTCGCTGCGGTTGAGCGGATGACCAGGACAACGCGGGCGGAATGATCCAGATCAATTCGGTGCGGTTGCATGCGGCGCATGATCGGACGTATTCCTCCCGACGGAGCAATGGCCATGATCTCTCCCAGGACATCGGACGTGACGGATACCGGCGATGCCGCCCTGCCGTTCTGGCACGAAACCCTCGACAACGGCACACCCGTGGTCGTGCGGGCGATCAGCCCGGACGATGCCGGACGCGAACGCGATTTCATCAAGCGCCTTTCGCCTGAAGCGCGTCGCATGCGCTTCCTCGGCCAGGTCAATGACCCGAGTGGGGCCATGATAAGGAGCCTGACCGATCTCGATTTCAGTCGGGACATGGCTCTCGTCGCGATCATCGAACATGAAGGCGAGCCGGTCGAAATCGGCGTCAGCCGCTATGCGACGGGCGAGGATCGCGGTGTCGGCGAATGCGCTGTCGTCGTGGCCGATGACTGGCAGCATCGCGGGCTGGGCAGCCTGCTCATGCGCAGACTCATCGAGGTCGCGCGTGCGCGCGGCATGCGGCAGCTGTTCTCGGTGGACGATCCCGAAAACACGAAGATGCGCGAGCTTGCGACGGAGCTGGGTTTCTCGCGCCACTTCGATCCGGACAATCCGCGCGAGGTCGTGCACCGCCTCGATCTGGTCTGAGCGCAGGCAGGGGCGCGGTAGCGATCGCGGGGCTGCATTGGCGTGCCGCCGATCGAGGACTCCTCCGCGTCGCCTCCTTGCATCGCTGCTGCTGCAGAGAATCAAGGAGGCAGCTCCGGCGAACAATTGACGTGGATCAAGGCGTGCAATCTCCATCCACGGCAGCATGCTGGCATGAACGCGAATACCCTCATTCATCCCGTGCTGGCGCGCGCTCCGGTCTTCGATGCCGAACTGATCGCGCGTCACAACGTGAACGGCCCGCGCTACACGTCCTACCCGACCGCGCCGCATTTCAACGAGCAGTTCTCGGAGGAGGACCTGCGCGCGATCGTGCGTGCCTCCAACGAGGATCCGATACCGCATGCGCTTTCGATCTACGTGCACATCCCGTTCTGTCTGAGCCCGTGCTTCTACTGCGGTTGCACGCGCATCATCACGCGCGACCGGCGCCGCGCCGACCAGTATCTCGCCCGGCTGCTGCGCGAGATCGCGATGACCGCGCCGCTGTTCGATCGCGATCGCCGCGTCAATCAGCTGCATCTGGGCGGCGGCACGCCGAATTTCCTCGATGCCACGCAAATGACCACGCTGCTCGACGCGCTGCGCAACGGATTCAACCTTTCCACCGATGCGGAGCGCGAGTTCGGCATCGAGGTCGATCCGCGGCATGCCGATGCGGCAACCGTACGCATGCTCGCCGACGTCGGCTTCAATCGCATGTCGCTCGGCATCCAGGATTTCGATGCCGAGGTGCAACTCGCAGTCAATCGCGTGCAGAGCATCGAGCAGACTCGCGAGGTCATCGTGGCCGCGCGCGAATCGGGCTTTCGTTCGGTCAGCGTCGACCTGATCCATGGCCTGCCGAAGCAGACCACGGAAAAATTCGCGCGCACGCTCGACGAAGTGATCGCGCTGCGCCCCGACCGCATCGCGACCTACGCCTATGCGCACATGCCGAGTCGCTTTCGTGCGCAGAACCAGATCAAGGATGCGGATCTGCCGGATGCGGCAACGCGACTGGCCCTGATCGGCCAGACCGTGAGTACCCTCGGCGCGGCGGGCTATCGCTATATCGGCCTCGATCATTTCGCCTTGCCCGACGACGACCTCGCGCGCGCCCAGCGCGAAGGAACCATGCAGCGCAATTTCCAGGGTTACTCGACGCACGGCGATTGCGACTTGATCGGTCTCGGCATGAGTTCCATCGGCCATATCGGGCGCAGCTTCCACCAGAACGCACGCGATCTGCTCGGCTACTACGCCGCAATCGACGCGGGCCATCTGCCGATGCAGCGCGGCAAGCTGCTCGACGATGACGATGTCATCCGCGCCGATGTGATCCAGCGGCTCATGTGTCACGGCGAGCTCGACATGCGCGCATTCGGCGAGCACCACGGCATTGCTTTCCGCGAGTATTTTCCGGTGGAAATGGAGCGCATCGATGCCCTGCAGGCCGATGGACTCGTCGTGGTCACAGCCGACCGTTTGACGATCACCGCGCGGGGTCGTTTCCTCCTGCGCATCGTCGCGATGTGTTTCGACGCCTATCTCGACGCTGCCCCGGACGGAGCCAGGCCGACCTATTCAAAGGCGCTTTGAGCAGGCGTTCAGGGGTTCGTCGGGCTGGCGTCCGGCGCGCTTCGTGTGACAATGCCTGATGGCCCAGCCATCCCCAATTGTCAATTTGCGCGAGCTGCGCCAATCCTGCGCAGACTGCGCCTTGAACCCGCTGTGCCTGCCGGCGTCGATCGGCGGCAGCGATCTGCTGCGGCTTGACCAGGTGGTCAAGCAGCGCATGCCGCTGGAGCGTGGTGAAATCCTGTTCCGCGAGAACGTCGTCCATCCGGCCCTGTTCGTGGTTCGCTCGGGCTCGCTGAAGACCTATGCGACCTTGCCGGAAGGCGACGTGCAGATCCTCGGCTTCCATATCGCCGGCGAGCTGGTCGGCCTTGAGGGACTCTCCGGCAACGGCCATCGCTGCTCGGCCGAAGCGCTGGAACGATCGAGCCTGTGCGAGATCCCGTTTGATTTGCTGACTGACGTGGCGGCCAAGGTGCCGGGCCTGCAGCAGCAGTTGTTTCGCGTGATGAGCCGGGAGTTCGCGCGTGAGCTTGAGCATCCGGTGATGATGGGACGGAAACAGGCCATGTCCCGCCTCGCGATCTTCCTGCGCAGCCTGTCCGATCGGCTCAGGGGCATCGGTCATGATCCGCGCGTGCTGCATCTCAGCATGTCGCGCCAGGAACTCGCCAACTATCTGGGTCTGGCCATCGAGACTGTCAGCCGGCTGTTCTCGCGCATGCAGGCGATGCAGGTGCTCGATGTCGACCGGCGCAGCGTGCGCATTGTCGATCCGCCCGCGTTGGCGGCGCTTGCAGAGAAGTCCGACGACGAAGCCTGAGCCGAGCGGCTCCGCGCCTCGCTGCGCGCAGGCAATCGATCCATGGCCGGCCGGCAAGGGCGGGATACTGGCCAGCGCGTGCTGCTGGCGCCTCGCCACGTCCCTTCGACCTCGACCCGGCGGCAACTTTGCCGCCGCGCGACAACAACCGGATGCGTTCGCTGTTTCCGCCGCAATTGACGCACGTCAAGGTATCCGGGCAGAGTGCCGCGCAGACTTGCGATTGAAGAATCCAGAGCGGAAGGGGTAGGCGATGAAATACGGTATGCATGCGATGGCATTGGCGGCCCTGTTGGTGATGGGCTGTTCCCCGGGTGTTCCCGAGCAGCCTGCCGCGGCGGTGCAGTCGGCCGGCCCGAAGGTCGACACGGGAGGTTCGGCAAAGGGCGACTTCGGTCCGCCGCAAGGGGAACCGGTGCACGCGGTCTTGACCAGTCCTCCACAGGTTCCGCCGGCCACCGGTCGCACCGCGCCGGCCAAGGTCATCGTCGAACTGGAGGTGCGCGAAGTCGAGATGGAAATCTCGGAAGGCGCGCGCTACACATTCTGGACCTTTGGTGGCACGGTTCCCGGCAGCTTCATCCGCGTTCGCCAGGGCGACACGGTCGAGTTCCACCTGAAGAACCATCCCGATTCGAAGATGCCGCACAACATCGACCTGCACGGCGTGACCGGCCCTGGCGGCGGCGCGGCATCGAGCTTCACCGCGCCGGGCCATGAGTCCCAGTTCACCTTCAAGGCCCTCAACCACGGCCTGTTCGTCTACCACTGCGCGACGGCGCCGGTCGGCATGCACATCGCCAATGGCATGTATGGACTGATCCTGGTCGAGCCGCCGGAAGGACTGCCGAAGGTCGATCACGAGTACTACGTCATGCAGGGCGATTTCTACACGGTCGGCAAGTATCGCGAGAAGGGCCTGCAGGCGTTCGACATGCAGAAGGCGATCGACGAGAACCCGACCTATGTCCTGTTCAACGGTTCGGAAGGCGCCCTGATCAGCGACAAGGCGTTGAAGGCGAATACCGGCGAGACCGTGCGCCTGTTCGTCGGCAACGGCGGCCCGAACCTGGTCTCGAGCTTCCATGTCATCGGCGAGATCTTCGACAAGGTCTGGTACGAGGGTGGCACGCATTTCCAGGAAAACGTGCAGACCACCTTGATCCCTGCCGGTGGCGCGATCATGGCGGACTTCCATGTCGAGGTGCCGGGCAGCTACGTGCTGGTCGACCATTCGATCTTCCGTGCATTCAACAAGGGCGCGCTGGCCATACTCAAGGTCGATGGCGCGGAGAACAAGGCGATCTACTCGGGCAAGGAAGTCGACTCGGTCTATCTCGGTGACAAGGCAGCCAACCTCGAGCCGGTCACCGAGGCGCGCGCGGCGGCGGTCAGTGGAACCTTGAGCCTCGAGCAGCAGATTGCCGCCGGCAAGGCGCATTACACCGGGACCTGTTCGGTCTGCCACCAGGACAATGGCGCAGGCCTTGCGGGCGTGTTCCCGCCACTCGAGAAGTCCGACTATCTGGACAAGGATCCGGCGGCGGCGATCCACATCGTGCTGAATGGCTTGAACGGCAAGATCAAGGTCAATGGCAAGGATTACGATTCGGTGATGCCGCCGATGAGCCAGCTCAACAACGACGAGATCGCCAACATCCTGACTTACGTGTTCAACAGTTTCGGCAACAACCACGGCCGGGTCAGCGCCGAGCAGGTGGGCAAGGTGCGCGACGAGACTCCGCGCGCCGAAGGCGCAGCCCACTGAGATGGCGGGGATCGTGCCAGGCGTGAAGGGTGCGGCGAGGCGGTCAGGGGACCGTCTGGCCGCAACCCTGTTTTCGCTGGCATGGGTCGTTCCCGCGCTTGCCGCCGACTATGTCGATGTTCCCGGCGGCGCATTCCAGTCGGTGTTGCCGCTCGCCGAGACGCCGCTCGATGTGGTGATCAAGCCGTTCGCGATGCGCGTCGAGCCGGTGACCAACCGGGAATTCCTCGATTTCGTGCAGCGCAATCCGCAATGGCGGCGTGACAAGGTGCCGGCCATATTCAGCGAGTCGCGCTATCTCGGTCACTGGCCAAGCGCGGATGCGATCGCCGACACGCAATCGCTGCAACCGGTGGTCATGGTCAGCTGGTTCGCCGCGCAGGCCTATTGCGAAAGCGAAAACGCGCGCTTGCCTGGCTGGCACGAATGGGAGTATGTCGCCGCGGCAGATGCCACGCGCAGCGATGCACGGACCGACCCGGCGTGGCGCAACCGCATCCTGTCCTGGTATGCGCGACCATCGGGCAGCGCCCCGGCAGCGATCGGTGGCGAAGCCAATGCCTATGGTCTGCGCGACCTGCACGGCCTGGTCTGGGAATGGGTCGATGATTTCAATGCGCTGATGGTCAGCGCCGACAATCGCGAGCAGGGCGATCCGGACCTGATGAAATTCTGTGGTGCCGGCGCGTTGTCGATGCAGGATCGCGACAACTATGCGGTGCTCATGCGCATCGCGATGCTTTCTTCGCTCGAAGGCGACGATGTCACCGGAAATCTCGGCTTTCGCTGCGTCCGTCCTGTCACGGGAGCTGCGCCATGATCCGCATTGCCGCCTTGATCATCGGCATGATCCTGAGCGTCCCGATGTCCGCACGGGCGGTCCAGCCTTCGCCTTTGCCGGGCGACTCGGTCTACCAGCTCGATCTGGCACTGGTCGACCAGGATGCACGATCGTTCCGGCTGGCCGACCTGCGCGGAAAGCCACGCCTGCTGACGATGTTCTATGCCTCGTGTCCGTACATGTGCCCGCTGATCATCGACACCTTGCGCCTGACCGAGCGCGAGCTCGATGCGCGACAACGCGATGCGCTCGGCGTGCTGATGGTCAGCTTCGATACCGCGCGCGACGATCCCGCCGCACTCAAGGCGCTGGCCGGCAAGCGCCGGATCGACACGGGCCGCTGGAGCCTGGCGCGAGCCGATGCGGCCGGTGTGCGCAAGTTCGCCGCGATCCTCGGCATCCAGTATCGCGCGCTGGATGATGGCGAATTCAGCCACAGCAGCGTTTTGATCCTGCTCGACGCCGAAGGTCGCATCGCCGCGCGCAGCGAGACGATGGGCAAGATCGATCCCGCGTTCGTCGCGAGGATCCGAGAGGTGCTGGGCAAGCCCTGAGCACCGGGCGCCGCCCATTCGCACGGCGGCGGCGCAGCACCAGGCCGCGATGGCGCGGGTGGATGCGCTGATCCGGCGCGCGCCTTGGCGACGGAGGGTTCTCCAGGTTCACCCATCCTGCGTATGATCCGCGTGCAACTCGCGAGTGCAGGCACTGCGCGAATCGCGACAGCGCGCCATTCCGGTGCCATGCAGACGGAGACCATGAGCGATCCCCGAATCGTTGCTCGACGTGCACCAATGGATCCCGGCGAAGGTGACGGCGACACGCTGCGCTTCTGCACGACCTGCGCATTCGGCGAGGTCTGCCTGCCCGGAGGCTACGACAAGCGCGCCCTGCAGGAGCTGCATTGCCTGGTCGAACACGTCGGACCCTTTCGTGCCGGCGATTTCCTGTTTCGCAGCGGCGAGCGCTTCGAGTCGATCTATGCGGTGCGCGCCGGCACGGTCAAGACCGCGACGATCGACGAGGAAGGCCGCGAGCAGATCCTTGGTTTCCATCTGCCCGGCGAAATGATCGGCCTCAGCGCGATCCATCCGGCGCGTTACCCGTGCGACGCGATCGCGCTGGATACGGTCTACCTGTGCCGCTTCTCGTTTCCGGCGCTGTCCACCCTGGCCACGCGCATGCCGGGTATCCAGCAGCAGTTGTTCCGTCTGCTCAGCGCGGATATCGGCAAGGCCGCCCTGCTCGCTGGCGACTACAACGCCAACGAACGCATGGCCGCATTCCTGATCCTGTTTGCCGATCGCCTTGCCGCGCGCGGCTTCTCGGCCACGCGCTTCCGCCTGAGCATGTCGCGCGGCGACATCGCGAGCTACCTGCGGCTGGCACCGGAAACCGTGAGCCGCATCCTGCGTCGATTCCGCGATGATGGCCTGATCCGTGTCGACGAGCGCGACATCGAACTGCTGCAGGTCGATGGTTTGCGCCAGCTCGGGCGCTGCGTGCTGAATCATTGACCGCGGCTTGAGCCGGATCGCCTGCGCATGCGCAGGCCGGACAGCCCGGGCCGGCTGATCGGCCGACTTCGTTTTTCGATCGTCGGCTTGATCCACGTCAAAGCCGTTCGCGCGGCCGCAATCGACCATGACGCATCCTCCTCGACTGGATTGCTGTGATGTCCACCACGCGTCGCCTCTGGATCGCACTGGGCCTGCTGCTCGGCGCCACCTTCATCGTCCTGCTGTGGATGGGCAACCAGATCCACCGCAGTGCGCCACCGTTGCCCGAACGCATCGTGTCCGCCTCGGGCCAAGTCCTGTTCACGCGCGCCGATCTGGAAACCGGTCGCCAGGTCTGGCAATCCTTCGGTGGCCAGCAGCTCGGCTCGGTCTGGGGACACGGCGCACTCGTCGCGCCGGACTGGAGCGCCGACTGGTTGCATCGTGAAGCGAGCGGACTTCTGCAATTGTGGGCGTTGCACGAGCATGCCACCGCCTTCGAGGCGCTTTCCGAACCACAGAAAGCGGCGCTCAAGGCGCGCCTCGCCGCGGAGATGCGCACGAACACCTACGACACGGCCAGCGACACGATCACCGTATCGGAGGATCGCGCGCTGGCGATCTCGAACGTGGCCAATCACTACGTCAGCCTGTTCGGCAACGATCCGGCAACGCAGAAGCTGCGCGAAGGCTATGCGATGCGCAACGACACCGTGCCCGATCTGGAATACCGTCGACAACTCGCCGGATTCTTCTTCTGGACCAGTTGGGCCGCTTCCACCAATCGGCCCGGTGACACGATCAGCTACACGAGCAACTGGCCGTATGAGCCGCTGGTAGGCAATGCGCCAACGCCCGGGTCGTTCATGTGGACCATGTTCAGCGTGCTTTTCATGATCGCCGGCATCGGTCTGCTGGCGTGGCACTATGCGGTCTGGCACAGCAAGGAGCCGCATCTTGCGCCGCCGGCCCGCGATCCGCTCGCCGGCCTCGTGGTGACGCCATCGATGCGCGCGACCGCGAAGTATTTCTGGGTCGTGCTGGCTCTCGTGCTCGTGCAGATCCTGCTCGGGGCGATCACTGCCCACTATCAGGTCGAGGGCCAGCAGTTCTATGGATTCGACATCTCGCAGATCCTGCCGTACTCGCTGACGCGATCCTGGCACACGATGCTGGCGGTGCTCTGGATCGCCACCGCGTGGCTGGCGACCGGCCTGTACATCGCGCCTGCCGTTTCCGGGCATGAGCCGAAGTTCCAGCGCCTCGGCGTCAACCTGCTCTGGTGCTGCCTGCTCATCATCGTCGTCGGCGCCTTTGCCGGGCAGTGGTTCGCGGTCATGCAGAAGCTCGGGCTGGCCAACAATTTCTGGTTCGGCCACCAGGGCTGGGAATACGTCGATCTCGGCCGCTTCTGGCAATTGTTCCTTTTTGTCGGGTTGCTGCTCTGGCTGGTGCTGGTCGGTCGCGCGCTCTGGCCCGCGCTGCGGCGCAAGGACGAGATGTCGTCGATCGTCGGCCTGCTGTTCCTTTCGACGATCGCGATCGCGCTGTTCTACGGCGCCGGCCTGATGTGGGGCGAACACACGCACATCTCGATGGTCGAGTACTGGCGCTGGTGGGTCGTGCACCTGTGGGTGGAAGGCTTCTTCGAGGTGTTCGCGGTCGCCGTGATCAGTTTCCTGTTCGTCAAGCTCGGCCTGGTGCGCGGCACGACCGCGACGGTCAACGTGCTGTTCGCAACGATCGTGTTCATGGCCGGCGGCGTCCTCGGCACGTTCCACCACCTGTATTTCGCCGGCACCACGGTCGGCGTGATCGCGCTCGGCGCTTCATTCTCCGCGCTGGAAGTGGTGCCGCTGGCGCTGATCGGCATGGAAGCCTACGAGACCTGGTCGCACGGTCGCTCGACGCCCTGGATGCAGCGTTACCGGTGGCCGATCATGTTCTTCCTCGCCGTGTCGTTCTGGAACCTGGTCGGTGCCGGCCTGTTCGGTTTCCTGATCAATACGCCGCTTGCGCTGTACTACATGCAGGGTCTCAACCTGACCCCGCTGCACGGACACACTGCGCTGTTCGGCGTCTACGGCATGCTCGGCCTCGGCCTCATGCTGTTCTGCCTGCGTGGCATGAAGCCCGATGCGCAGTGGAACGAAGGCTGGCTGCGCACCTCGTTCTGGGCGCTGAACATCGGGCTTTCGCTGATGGCCCTGCTGACCCTGCTGCCACTCGGCGTGCTGCAACTCTCCGCGGCGCTCGAACACGGCTACTGGTACGCCCGCTCGGCGGAATTCATGGGCCAGCCGATCATCCACCTGCTGGTCTGGATGCGCGTGCCGGGCGATACGATCTTTGCCATCGGCATGCTCGTGTTCACCTGGTTCGTTGCGCGCCTGTGGATCAAGCCGCGCCATGCACCCCTCGTGTCCCGCGGTCGCGGCCCCGCATCCGTTGATGCAGCCTTGGCGGCCACGGACGAATGACCGTCACGCCTCCAGGCGCGGAACCCACGGAAGGTGCCCGCGCCTGGAACCAGCAGGCCATCGCGCGTCTTGAGCGCGAAGCCGCGCGTTCCGCCGACACGCATCTCCTGCACCTGAGCTTTGCCGGATTTCCCGGCATCGATTTCTATTTCAAGGACGAGGCCGCGCATGCTTCGGGCAGCCTCAAGCATCGGCTCGCGCGTTCCCTCTACCTTTACGCGCTGTGCAATGGTCGGCTGCGCGAAGGACAGGCCGTCGTCGATGCCTCGTCAGGCAGCACGGCAATCTCGGAAGCCTGGTTTGCCGGCCTGCTCGGCCTGTCGTTCACGGCGGTGATGCCGGCGTGCACGTCACCAGCCAAGATCCGCGACGTGCGCGCACTCGGCGGCCACTGCGATCTCGTCGCGAATCCGGCCCGCGTGCACGCCCGCGCGCTCGAGCATGCGGCCGGCGGCGCCTGTCATCTGGATCAGTTCGGTCTCGCCGAGCGCGCCACCGATTGGCGCGGCAACAACAACATCGCCGAATCGATCGTCGGCCAGATGCGCCTTGAAGCCTATCCGGAGCCGCGCTGGATCGTCTGCGGGGCTGGCACCGGTGGCACTTCGGCAACGATCGGACGCTACCTGCGCTATCGCCGTCTCGGCACGCGGATGTGTGTGGCCGAGCCGCGTGGCGGCGCCTATGCCGAAGGCTGGCGCAGGCGGGACCGCGATGCGCGGGCGACCCGGCCAACCCTGATCGAAGGGATCGGACGTCCCGCAGTCGAGCCGGGCTTCCTGTTCGAGATCGCCGATCGCGTCTGCGAAATCGACGATGCCGCCTCGATCTCGGCGGCATGGTTGCTCGAAAGCCTGCTTGGCCGTCGCTACGGCGGTTCCTCGGGCACCAACCTGATCGCCTGCCTGCAACTCGCTGCCGAAATGCGCGAACGCGCAGAAACCGGCAGCATCGTCACCTTGCTCTGCGACCGCGGCGAGCGTTACGCGGAAACGCTGTTCGATGCCGATTGGCTCGGTGCGCACGGCATCGCGCTGGGACCATGGCGCGATACGCTGCGGCTCGCCATCGACAGTGGTGAATGGAAACCGCCGGAGGACCCGTGATCGATGTGCAGTGCGGGCCAGGGTTCCGGCGGGTTGTCGATGATGCGCTGCCGGGCTCCGGCTGGCTTCAGCGCGCGGGCTCGAGTTGCAGCGGACGCGCCGTCTGCCCCATGGCCTTCCGATAGCGCGCATACAGGGCGCTGACCTTGGCCACGTACTCGCGCGTTTCGGCATACGGCGGGACGCCGCTGTATTGCGCGACCGCGCCGATGCCGGCGTTGTAGGCGGCGGCGACGAGGATGCGATCGCCGCCGTAGCGCGTTTCGAGCGACTTCAGATGCCGCGCGCCGGCCAGGATCGACTGCGCGGCCGAGGCCGGATCATCGACGCCATAATCGCCGACCACGCTCGGCATCAGCTGCATGACACCGACCGCGCCCTTGTCCGAAACCGCCGATGCATCGTAGGCACTTTCCGCATGCGCGATCGAGCGCAGCCAGGCCTCGTCGATACCGGTCTTGCGCGCCGCGACCTTGAACTCGTGGCGATAGATGTCGAGCCGGGGTTTGCCGATCCTGCCCAATCCGACGTGAGCCGCAGAGTGTGCGGGTGTCGTCACCGTGAATGCCTGCAACCGGACCGAGCCGGGAAGTTCGCGCGTGCCGTAGACGCGCTTGCCATCCTGCTCACGCCGGTACAGCGAACCCTCGAACACGCCGAGACTTCCCCACAGGTTCGGCAGCAGCGCGGCCTCGTCGTCCAGCGTCTGGGCCGAGCATTGCGAACCCGGTTCCGGCGCCGTCGAAAGACTCACCGTGCCATCGCGCAGGCAACGCCAGACCGTGCGCGCAGACGCGTCGACCGGCACGAGAGCCCATGCGATCAGGACTGGCAGGACGATGCGCATCATCGGCCGCATTGTAGGCCGTGTTGCTGAACTGGCAGTGCGGGCGTATTCGCAAGG
>ENA-UOWO01005953-UOWO01005953.1-activated-sludge-metagenome-genome-assembly--contig:-NODE-5953-length-12659-cov-7.402015_pt1 | contig 12659 bp, 11 predicted proteins | sample MGYA00238148_ERZ761564 | MGnify/ENA primary metagenome ERZ761564 (study PRJEB28885, sample SAMN05720194) | activated sludge metagenome | isolation source: Anaerobic digester | place: USA...
CGGCGCGGCATATCCTGAGCCGCGCTCTCGGAGTGCGGGAGTTCGTGAATATCGACACCTCTCTGATCGATCTGACCGCCGGGGACGTGCTCCTCTTCTGCTCCGACGGGATCTACGGCCCGATTCCCGAAGAGACGCTCCGGGAAGAACTTGCCCGTATGCCGTTCCGCGGTCTGGCCGGGCGGCTCGTCCGTCAGGCCTACGCCAGCGGAGCCCCCGACAACGCGACGGCGGTGGCGGTCCTCGTCGACGAGCTGCCCGTCACCTGCCCCGGACGATACTCCTGGGGCAGATTCAAGTCGTTCCTGACGGAATGGGGGTTCCCGGGGTAGATGGATACGGCGCAACAGGTGCATCAAGTCATGGAAAACAACCTCACAGCAGGAGGGATAAAGGTATGGATGCGGTAACATTGATGATCGTCGTGGGCGTGGTGGTGCTGGTTGCCATCGTGGTCGTGCTCCTTGTCTCGAAGGACAAGGGGGCACCGGCCGAAACGGTCGCTGCCGACTCGTCGGATGAAGAGAAAGCCAGCGTCACTTCGAAGCGGTTCAAACAGGTCCTCTCGGGCAACGACCTCCAGAACCAGATGAAAAAAGAGGAAGAGGAGCTGCTGACCAAATACACGGCCGGCACCGGCGAAGGCATCGCCGAAGTCGAAAAGCTCCTCGTTTCCGACCCCAACAACGTCGATCTGCTCGACTGGCTGGCCTTCATGTATTACAGCAACAACGAGACCGACAAGGCGATCGACACCTACAGGCGCGCTCTGGCGATCAAGCCCAACAACGAGAATCAGCACTATTATCTCGCGAACAGCTACTTCAAGAAGGGCATGCAGGCCGAGGCCCAGAAGGAGTGGTCCGAAGTCATCCGGCTCAAGCCCGGTTCGAAGATCGCGAAGAATGCCCAGGAGCGCATCGATTTCATCGCCACCAAGAAGTAACGCCACCACCTCTGACGGAGCTCATTCCCCATGGCCATGATCTCGGCACCCGAACTGAAACGCTATAAACTCCTCGACATGATCGGGTGCGGGGGCATGGGCTTCGTCTACATCGGGTACGAACTGAAATCGGAACAGCTCGTCGCCATCAAGCTGCTTTCCCCCGAGTGCTCCGAGATGCCCGTCGTTCTCGAGCGGTTCAAGCTCGAAGCGCAGATTCTCAAATCCCTCCAGCATCCGAACATCGTCAAATTCATCGACGCGGGATACGACAACGATTTCCATTATCTCGCGATGGAGTATGTCAAGGGATTGTCCCTCGATGCCTTTCCGCGTAGCCACTCGGCCACGACTCTCGGCATCAAGCAGACCCTCCCGACGGTTGAGGAATATCTTCAGCTATTCATCAAGTGCTTCGACGCCCTCGCCTATGTGCACAAGCAGGGCCTCGTACATCGCGACATCAAGCCGCAGAACATCATTCTCACGGGCCCCGAGTACTCGCCCCGGCTGATCGACTTCGGCATCGCCAAGCACGTCCGTGAGGACGGCGATTTCGACCAGCCCGGGGAAAAATTGTATACGGTTGTCTATGCCAGCCCCGAGCAGTTGATGAACAAGCCTGTCGATCAGGTGTCAGACCTGTTTTCGTTCGGTATCGTGATGTACGAAAAACTGACGGGGCGACTTCCCTTCGAGGGAAAGAAGGAGATGGAGGTCTTCCTCTCCCAGACCCGGTGGAATTTCCCGCCGCCCCGCCAGCTCGTTCCCGAGATCCCCCAGAAGCTCGAGCAGATCGTCCTCAAGCTCCTCACCCGGGATCCGGCCGGCCGGTATCCGACCGCCGCGATGGTCCAGGGAGAGCTCGAAAAGCTTCTCGAGGTGGTGCGGCAGGGCCGCGAGGGGCTCGGCCTTTCGGGCATCATCGGGGATATCCGCGAATCCGGTCTCGGCGTTTCCGGCGCCCGTGGCTTCAAGAAGCGCACGATTGCCGAGGAGCAGGTGCTGGTCAAAAAGTCCCGCAGTGAGTACGTCGAAGCAAAGAATCAGCTTCGCCAGGCCACGATCAAAATCCGCACCGATCCGGAGCGCGTCGAGCAGCTCAAGGCCGTCTGCGAACAGCTGCGCATCGATTATGAGCGGCTGCAGAACCAGCTTGCCATGGCCCTCGGCTTCAAGAGCCAGCCCCTCGTGATCGACCGGTTCAACGCGATTCTCAAGCTCGAAACCGTGGCCTTCGAGAAACGGGGCATTCCCTTCACGATCAACACGATCGAGCAGAAGCTGGCTCACACCGACGGCTCGGACATCGTCGTCGGGGCGATCAACTTCACCGAGCGGGCCAAGCGCGTCTACTCCTTCAATCAGAAAGACTGCTACCTCGGCTGGGATCAATCGACCTGGTTTTTCAACGCCTTCGACGAAAAGGATTTCCCCATCTTCGTCATGGTGGGTGATCCCTCGATGCCCCGCCCGCCGAACGGATTTCGCGGGTTTTTCTGGCCTTTCGAGTTTCTCATCGCCATTCACAAACTCGGTCGGACCGGCGTCTCGATCATCGAAACGTTCACCGGCTGCGATCGCCGCGGCCAGGCGGTTGCCGCCCAGCACAAGGAGACGATCCTGTTCTCGAACAACCTGTTCGAGACGCTGAAGGACCGCCTGACGAGTCTCGTGACGGCAAAGCCGGCGAAGTGACCGACAACCGTCCGGAAGGAGGCTGCCATGGGTATCGATGCTGCGTTGCGTGACCGGCTCCTGATGGGCCTGCAGCGGCTGAGCCTGCTGTATGGGGAGCTGACCGAGCATGCCCGCGCCCTGCTCGACATTCCGGAGCCGCTCCAGGAAGATGTTGCTCAGCTTCTCGACCACCGAGATCTTGCCCTTCTCGAAGTCAAGAATGTCGAACAGGAACTCGTCACGGCCCTTTCTGCCGCCCGCCCCGACCAGCCCGCCACCGGTCTTGCCGATGTCCTGAAAATCCTGGGAGGAGAAGCCATTCCGGCTCTCGAGGCCGTCGCCAGGTTTCGCACGGCTCTCGAAACCCTCGTGGAAACGGATCGACTGTTCCAGAAACGGATCTCGGATGCCCATGCCGGCATCGGCGCCGAGCTCGCGCGAATCCGGCGAAGCACCAGCCTCGTCAAGGGATACCGTCAGAGTGACCCGACCGGCAGCGCCTTCATCGACAAAATCAAATGACGCCCGTGGGGTGGAACCTCTCCCCCCGTTCGGGGAATACGAAGAGGGGAAGCCCGACGAACTTCCAGCACGAGAGGATGGGATGCGCATGAACATCAGTCCGACGAAGACAGCGGATGTCCGCAATACCCTGCGGGTGATCCTCATGACGGCGATTCTGACGCTGGGGATTGCTTCAACCGTGACGGCAGCCGAAGCGACGGCGCCGCGGCACCGCTTCGGCGATATGTACGTCGCGGGGATGGCCACGCTGTTCCCGGGTGGGGGCACGCTCGAGCCGCCCGGCGGCACTCCACGCATCATGGCGAAAAGCCTTCGCTCGGAACTGCTGATCCCGAGCGGATCTCTGATCATCACCGGCAGCGATGAAACGGCCCGCATACGCCTCGGCGAACGCTCCCTCCTGCGCGTGAACCCCGGCTCCGCCATCCGCATCTTCACGCTCCACCTCGAATTGGAGCGGGGAAACGTGGCGATCCAGCACGGAAAGAGCCTCTTCCCTCTCAGGCTCCAGGCGGCATCGACCGCGCTCCTTCTGGACCATGACTCCGCGGCTGATTTCGTTCTGCCCGGCGACGGCAATCTCGTCGTCACCGTCCAGGGCGGCTCCGCGCGTCTCCAGGGGACCGACGACGCGCTCACCGCCGGCCGCCGCGCAATCGTCGAGAAGGGCAGACTCGTGACGGATCCGCCCATCGCGAAACTGATGGCCTGGGGCGAATACCTCGGCTCCTCCCAGATCCATGAATACACCCCCTCCCTCGGCCTTGATATCGAATCCGACGAAGATGGGGCGGATGATCCTCTCACGCCGAATCTTCCCCCGCCAGGAACCGGACAGCAAGGGAACGATCCGGCTCCGACTCCCGATCACCAGACGCCGGTGAATCCCTCGACGGCTCCGGATGACATTCTCAGACAGCATGATGTCGAAGGGGGGGGTGTCGAGTGATAATGCGTAAGATATATATGGCTTTGTTCATCACTTTGGCTTTCGCTCTCATCCTTCCGACTCTCCACGCACAGGGAGGCTCGAAAAAGAAGGCCGGCAGCGTGTATTTCAACGCTCTGCAGGCCATCGCGGAGCGGAACTTCCTCAAGGGGGTCCAGCAGTATTACCGGTTCATCCTGACCGAGAACCTCCCGCTGTCCATGGCGATCCGTACCCAGGATCTGACCGCGGCGATGGCCTTTTTCAAGAAAGAGCTTGCCGACCCCGCGAAGGCGGACAAGGCGCACCTGGCGATCGTTCTCGTCGATCGTATTCTCGACCGGTATGACCGTGCCGAGAAACGTCTCGATTTTCTCCGGGAAAAATACCCGAAGTCGGTGCTCCTGGCCTTCATCAAGGGAGAACTTCTGCTCTCGAGGGGCGAGCGGAACCTTGCGATCCGGGTGTTCGGCTCTCTGAGCCGCCTGCCGAAGCCGCGCAGTTTTCCGGCTCTCGCCGAGTACATCATGCAGCGACGCGGGCAAGGCCCCAAACCCGACACAATCACCCGCCGGAACTTTCTGATGAGCATCGCCTACCGCCACTGGGATGAAATGGACTTCGACGGGGCAAAACGCGTGTTCCGGTCCATCATGGAAGAGTTTCCGGATCATCCCGATGCCCCGCGCGCGCTCATCGATCTGCTGATCCAGATGGATAAGGCCGAAGAGGCGGTGCAGATCGTCGACGGATGGGCGGGAACGGCTTCAGAGCCGCTGATCGCGCCGCTTCCCCTTGCCAGAATCCGCTACTCCCAGGGCCGGTTCGACGAGGTGGTCACGCTGCTCACCCCGCTTCGGGAGGCCGATTCCCAGGACATGTATCTCAAACTGCTCATGGCTGAGAGCCTGTATCAGACGAACAACCTCGCCTCGGCCGCCTCCCTGTTCGACGAGCTTTCCGCCGCCGACACCCGGAATCAGGGCTTCCTGCAGAGATATGTGGCCTGTTGCGACGTTCTTGGCCGCGGGCAGGACGCCCTTCCCAGGCTCGAAGCCTATGTGGCGGAGAACGCGAACGACTCGATGATGCGGTTCGAGCTGGCGATGCATCTCGTCCGCGCGGAGCGCCTGGAGGAAGCGCGGCTGAACTTCCTTGCCCTGAAGGAGTATGGGAATCCCTACCGCAAAGAAGCTCTCGAGCAGATCACGTTCATCGACCGCATCACCTACGAGCGTCTCATGAACTCCCCGAACGCCTCGGGGACCGAAAGTGTCCGTGAACAGCCAGTCACCGGCACCGGGGACGCCGCGGGCCAGTCTGCCCAGCCGACGCAGGAGCCGGTGGCCGGCACCGTAAAGAGTGCGGGTTCCGAGGCGGGAGAGGTCGAACTCGAGCAGATCAGGCGCATGAAGGAACTCTTCAAGTGAGTTCCTGAAGCCTTGATTTCGCCGATCTGTTGACGGATGCTGCGAAAAATCCGTGTATCCCTGTAACAAATTTCACTCAGGTGGATATATACTTGAGGAAAGTAAAGAATTTACGGGGGGTGTGTCTATGAAAAAGGTTTCGCGGAAACTGATCTCTGTTTTGACGATCCTGGCATTCATCCTTCAGATTTTTGCCCCGACCTGGACATACGCTCAGGATGCTCAGAACCAGAAGGCCCAGATCGAGAAATCGGTCGCTGAGTATCAGAAAACGTATGACGCCATCATGGCGATCGAGCCGCTGGAACTCGGCGGCATGGCGAATTTCACCATCAACGCCATCGACACCGTGAAATCCTGGGGCAGCAATGTCGCCGGCTTCTTCAAGGGCGAGTCCAAGGAAGAGCGCGAGAAGCGCCAGAAGGAAGAGGAATACAACAAATACAAGGCCCAGATAGACCGGGCCAACGAGGACATCAAGAAGCTCAAGGCCGACGCCGAGGCGACGATGAAGCTGCTCAAGAGCGGCTCCCTCCAGGCGGCGGCCAAAACCGACCCGACCAAGGTCTACAACAGTCTCGACCAGAACGCGAGCGCGATGGGCATCTACCAGAAGGCCCTGCGCGAGGCCGGCGAGAGCCTCGTGAGCGTCGGTGACAAGATTGGCGCCGCAGGCACCGCCATCGGCCTCATCACGGCCATCCTCATCCCGATCGCCGTGATTTTCCCCGCCGTTGCCCCCGCCGTGCCGATTTTCAAGGGCATATCGATCGCCATCACGGTCGCGGTGGGTGTGGTGAAGGCCACCGGTAACACCCTCATCACCGCTGCAGAAAAGGCGATCACCGACGACAAGAGCTTCATCCAGGCTGCCGCCCTGGAAACCACCCTCCAGGCCGCCGAATCAACCGTCGGTGTCGTGACGAGCAAAGTGGGTCTCGGCACCGTCGGCTCGGCCGTCACGGATGCGCTCGTTGGCGGAACGACCGGCACGATTCGCGAAACGAACCGGGCCGGTGTGGCCCTGAACAGCGCAGAAGCCCGCCGGATCGCCGGCCGGGAAATGTTCAACTCGGCTGTTTCAGCCACGGTCGGCGCCGCTTTCGATGCGGGAACCGGTCAGATTGCCACGAGCATCACAAAGACGCACCTGGCGGATCCCTCCCTCGATCTCGCCCTCAAATCCGGCAGGTCGCAGCAGGAATACGACGCCCTCGTCGGCAACGTGACGGATGCCTACGGCAATGCCGCCGGCGTCGCTCTCGACCCTGTGAAATCGGGAGTGACCGATGCGCTTTCGATCGAGGAAGAAGAGAATCAGCCGAAAGCGAATGCCCAGCCCGGTCTGAGTGGTGGCGGCAGCTGGTGATCCGCGCCGCGGCCTCTCTCTCGGGTCCGTAGTTCATGCGAAACCCGGTGAAGAACCAGACAGAAACACTCCCGGCAGGCGCCCATGCCCGCCGGGGGTTTGTTCTCTTTTTCGTTTGTGTCTTCGCCCTCATGATGATGGTGCTCATCATCGGTCTCAACGTGCACAAAAGCGGGGAGATCCTCCAGCTCAGCCGCTCGATCGAACAGGAACGGATCGTTTTCCTGGTCCAGGCCGGAATCAACGAGATGCTTGCCGGGGTGAAAGCCGGGGTGAACGATCGGAACAGCCAGATCGGGCGCGAGATCGCCGAGTTCTGGAAGTTGAATCCCGCCGGCGGCAACAAGGTGATCTACGAAACCGAGGTGCCCCCGGCCCGGCTCCCCGTTGCGAACGGCCTCGTCCACGAGTATCTCGGGGCCAGTGCCGAAATCTCGGGCCGCATCAGCGTCACCGTGATCGACAAGATCGCCGCGCCGCGCCCCTCCTACATCGGGTATCTCGAAATCGTCGGGAAAGCCAAGTCTCGCGATCTCCCTGAAATCCGCCTCAAGGAGCGGCGGGAGATCAAGATCGTCGATCTCTCGTACCCCTTCGTCGACAAGTATGCCCTCTTCGTGAAAAGCTTCTGCCGCCAGTTGAGCCATCCGAAGAAGAAGATCGTCGTCAAGGGAATTGCCCCCGATGACCCTGGAATATATTCATATGTCTATTTCGGCAACCGCTCGTATCCCGCCTGCCCCGAGTTCCCGCAGGGGGCGAAAAGCGCGAAGACCCCGCCGATCCTCCTGGACCTGTATTTCAAGGATGACCACCATCTTCTTGGCTCCTTCTATCGGCCGGCCCCGTTCCAGACGGTCGATCCCAAATTTGAGCAGGTGAGTGCCGGAAACTTCTTTTTCGTCATTCCCCCCTTCGATTTCAAGACGATCTCGAATTCCTACTCGGTCGCGACCGACTTCCACAACACTCCCGAGCTGGTTAACATCTACAAGTCGATTCTGAAGACCAGCTCCGACTATGCCGGGACCGAGGGAACCCTTGGCTACATGATCGCGAAGGACTACCAGAAAGCCGGGGGAAACCCGGGAAACTCGGAAGTGTTCCGGTCGATGGTCTATTCCCTGATGCAGAACTGGAAGTATCAATACGGGTACACTGATTACGCGAGCATTGCCGGCGACGGCGGCACCTCTTTCGTGACGGCCCACCCGTTTTCGGGCATCGGAGAATATTTCGTCGAGTATTCAACCAGGAATCCGCAGCGCCTCGTCGGCGGAAAGATGCCGGTGCTCTTCGGTGAAGGCAGGGACATCCCGGTCTACGTCGAGGGGCCGGTGTTCCTGCGGTTTTTCAAGGTAGCCTTCCTCGACCAGGCCAAGGTGAAGTTCGAGCTGTTCGGCGGGGAGACGATGGACGTGACCTTCCCGCCCGTGCCGATGTTTTACGAGGAGAAGCCAGAGACCTTCGCCGGTAAAACCTGCTCCCCCCAGGTCGATGAACGGACGAAGGTGCTCATGTCCGCTCCCATCGAGTCGCTTTCGATCAACAACCTGTTCTTCGGGGCGAATGTGAAGAAGCCCAAAACCCCCACATCCGTGAGCGGGGGCGTTGAGGGGCATGACGTGTTTCCGGCCTTCGATCCCACGCTGCGCAGCGTGGCACACCTCTACAAGGGCGTTGATGATTTCGTGAAGGATCGCATCAAGACGATCGGCGGCAGAAAGGTGCTCGATCTCGACGGTGTCTCGCTGATCATCGATCCGACGGGGGCTTCGCTCGACCTCTCGTCGGTCGAGAAATACCGGGGCAAAGGGCGGCTCATCCTTCAGCGGGGCAACTGCGTCGTCGGCAACCTGTCTCCGGTCAACCTCCATGCGGACACCCTCGGGATCTACCTGATGTTCGGCAACATCGTCGTCAAATCCTCCTCGAATGCCGTGAGCATCTACGCATCGCTTGCCGCATCGACCAATTTCAGAGACAATTCTTCGCCGTCGGTTTCGGCGGAAAGCGGCATCGACTGCGGTGGAAAGAGTGTCAATATCTACGGGAACCTGCTCGTGGACAATCTCTTCGATCTCCGAACCCTCCCTGACGGGGGAAAGCTGACCATCGTCCATGATCCGAATCTGTATTTCCCCGCTTATCCCGTGCGCGTCAGCATCGGCGAGACGCGGTCCCTTATGGCGGTCGATTACGATGCCTAGGCGCACGCAGGGGTTTGTCCCGCTGGTGGGAATGCTCGTTTCCCTCCTGCTTCTGCTTGCCTTGTTCCTGGTGTTTCGCGGAGCGAGCGGCGGGAAGAGAGCGTCGCCTGGGGAGCGCCCGGTTCTGCTCCCCCAGGAGGAAGTATCCGGGGAGTCATCAGGGCCGACCGACGAGGAAACCCTGACGGCAGCCATCACTTCGCGGAAGGCATCGGAAAAACAGATCCGGCCGGGCACCAATGACCTCTCCGAGCTGTTCTTCGACTCCAACCGCGCGTTCATGACCGAGCTCGACAAGCTGCCGCCCGAGTATTATGCCCCCCAGGGTGTCGATGCCACGAGGAACGGCCAGCTTCTGCTCGAAGACCTCCGGAAGGCATCCGATGAGGCGGAAAAAGCCCGCCAGAGCGCGTTGAGGCTTCTCGAACGGGAGGAGACGACCAGATGAACCAACCCGGCAGCCGGAAGGGCTTCACCTTCGTCGAGATCGTCATCGCCACCGGGGTGGCCCTCGTATTCTTTGCCGGGCTGATCCATTTCGCCTCGGCAACGGGCTCCGAAACCAGCCGGGCCGAAAATTACCTCCGCGCGCTCCAGATCGCCCAGGAAACGATCGAGCTCGTCCAGTCGATGCCGGTCGGGGAACTGACCGATGCGAAACTGCAGATTTTCGAGGGCTCCCTCGTCGATCCGCAGACTCGCCAGTCCGTTGCCGTGCCTGTTCACCCGACATCCGCCTGGAAGCCGACAACAAAAACATATCCGGAACAATATACCAAGGCGTATTTCTATCGCCGGCTTCGTCTCGAACCTCTCGAGGGCGAGGCCGCCAATGGGCGGTTTCTCCGGAAACTCATCGTGGAAGTGTTCTGGAACGAGGGACGCGTGCCCGACAAGATCGATGCGATCGGCGGTACGCCTGACCGGATGCGCAAGCTTGCCCTGGCCACCGTCTTGTTCGACGAACGGGAGTATTACTGATATGTGCGCAGGAAGGCACGGCAGGCGGGCGAGGGGCGTCACCCTCGTCGAGCTGGCGATCGGCGTGGTTCTGGTTGCGGCCCTTCTGGGCGTCACCTACAAAGTGTTCAGCTATATCACCAATGCGAGAAAACGCGGCTCGGTCGACTTGCAGGAGCTCCAGGGGGCGCGGTTCGCCATCAACCACCTCCGTCGGGATTTCCGCTGCGCTACGCCGTTCATTCCCAAATCCGCGACCCTGACCCAGAAGGCAAAGGCCTTCGAGATGCCGATCGTCGATGCGAAGACGTTCACGAAAGGCGACTCGACGATTCCGGTGCTGGTTTCCCCGGCCGAGCTGCACTTCCACCGGCAGATGTATGACACGCCCGATCTCACCACGAGCCCGGTTCTCGAAGAGGTCAATTACCACATCGACGAGGCTCGCAATTGTCTCATCCGGACGACCGCCGGCCGCGAACTGGCATTCCCGGGCATCCGGAACGTGAAGTTCGAGCTGTACGGCCATCCCCTCGATCCCGGCGTCCCCATGCTCCTGGTGACCCTCACCGTCGATGCCGATCCGAGCAAGGGAGCCAAGACTCCCGATCTCGAGATCACTTCGACGCTTTCGAGTTCGGTGATCAACCAGAATATCCATCAACGGAGCTGGAATAGGCTGTACTATTGAAAAAGCGGCATCCGGGGATAAAAACGACGAGCCCGGGATCGGGCTCGTCGTTTCCAGCCGGTCAGGCACCGGCTGTGCCGTTGAGATGACGGGAGGAGGGTCAGAACATCCCGGGGATGTTCAGGCCGCCGGTCACTTTCCCCATCTCTTCCTGGACCATCTCCTGGGATTTGCGGATGCCGGTGTTGACGGCCGAGAGGATGAGATCCTGGAGGGTCTCGACGTCATCGGGGTCCACAGCTTCCTTGTTGATGGTGATCTTCTGCAGCTCCTGGGCGCCGGTCACGACGACCGTCACCATGCCGCCGCCGACGCTGGCTTCGACGGTGCGTTTCTTCAGCTCGTCCTGCGTCTCGGCCATCTTTTCCTGCATCTTCTGGGCCTGGCGCATCAGCCCCTGGAGATTGGCGCCGCCTTTGGGAAACATCGATTGTACGCTCCTTTACGGGTCGAAATGGCAGTGAAAACGCGATTATCGTAGCATCCTCACCGTAAAATCGCAAACTTGCCCTTGAAGATCCGCTTCTTTGCCGGGGCATCCGTATCGGGGTGGAGTTCCAGCCGGTACAGATAGGCCCCGTTCGCGATCCGCCGGGGAATATTCCAGGTGGCCCTGTTTTCCCCCATGCGGCCCTCGTGCGTGAGCCACCAGATCTCGTCGCCGGAGGAGTCGAACAGGGTGATCTCGACGGTGGCGGCGCTGGTGAGCCAGAAGCTGAACGTCACCCGGTCGCCGCGCGCCGGGCTCGGCCAGACGGAAAGATGGTCCAGCCGCGTCTGGGGCTGGTATCTCAGCCGCAACTCCACGCCGGGGTCGGCGGCGGACCGAAGCACGATGGTCTCCCCGGCCCCGACGGCGATCACCCCTCCGGCCGGGTTACTGAGACCGGAGCGGGGGTTCAGGGAAAGGGCTCCGCGGAAGATGCCGCTGTGCGGAGCCGTCTCGCGCAACACCAGCTCGAATCCCGCCGCGTCGCTGTCCGATGTGATGGAAAGTCTTGTGGAATCGGCATGCAGCCAGTTGAGATCCACGGCCTCAATCTCGAGATACACCGTGGTCTGGGCCAGGTCGGCGCCGTCGAGCGGCTGCCGGTAATGCATATCCGTGAACGCGCTCAGCCGCCGGATCGTCACCGGGGACGTGTCCCCGGTTGTACGGTAGTGAATATATTTTGTCTGGCCCGTCAGGACCGGCGAAACGAGATCGATCCGTTCGCCGGGAACCACCGGGATCGTCACGCTCGAAATGCCGCGGGCAGGCTCGAGATCGATCCGGCCGCGGAACCGGCGGCTGGCCGGGTCTACCTGATCCAGCGGAAGGAAATACGGCATCGTCGCGGTGCGCTGCGCGAAGGCCTGGAGAAGCCGTGAGGCCGGAGGGACGATGACGGGGCCCGAGGCGGCCACCTCGACCCAGATGCTGGGGCCGGTGACCAGCGTTCCAACGAGCGGACGGGTGAACGCCTGATCCGTGAACAGGGTCATGCCCTGGATGCCGATGACCGAAAAAGCGGTCGGAGGCACCTGGATGGGCTGCCCCAGCCGATCCTGCAGGAGCGGGAAGACGGCTTCGACGCGGGCTCCCGGGAGAAGCGCGGTGTCCGGATACCAGGACAGCTCCGTCGAGAACTCGCCGGGGGTCGAGAGAAGGCCGGTGGCGGCCGCCCCATTGACGGTGAGGCCCAACGCAGGAGCCGCGGCAAGGTCGATCGGCCGCGAGAACGAGGCGGCGATTGCGGCTCCCTCCGCGATCGAAGCGGCCCCGGAAGCCGGGCGGAGACCGAGAAGGCGGGGGAGGGAGGCTACGGTGAATCCGAGCGCGGGGCGGGAACCGAAAACGAGGGTCGCCGTTGCGGCAGTTCCGCGCGCGAAGGGGATGACGCCGGTTCCTTCGAAGGAGCCCGGTGCCGTGGCGATTTC
>ENA-UOWO01005955-UOWO01005955.1-activated-sludge-metagenome-genome-assembly--contig:-NODE-5955-length-12656-cov-3.675740_pt1 | contig 12656 bp, 20 predicted proteins | sample MGYA00238148_ERZ761564 | MGnify/ENA primary metagenome ERZ761564 (study PRJEB28885, sample SAMN05720194) | activated sludge metagenome | isolation source: Anaerobic digester | place: USA...
CTTAACAATCTCCATGTCTTTTTCCCACAAGGGGATTAAATCTCGCTTATATATTATGGCAGCGGGATGAAAAAGAGGTATGAGTTTTATTTTAATTCCCCCAATATCAACAAATCTAATATTCCCATGTAATGAAGTGATCCCTGGCTGCTTATCCATATTATCAACATCCCCTCCAGATAAAAAGAATTTAGTTGCATAATTTCCAAGAGAACATATAACCTTAGGTTTTATCTGTTTTATTTGTTCCATCAACCAGGGAGTATGTGCTCTTATTTCCTCTGGAAGAGGATCTCTATTTTCAGGAGGACGGCATTTGAGAATATTTGCAATGTAAATATCCTCCAAACTTAAACCAACTTTAAACAAAAGTTCGTCAAGATTCTTTCCTGCTCTACCAACAAAAGGCAATCCTTGCTCATCTTCATTTTTACCTGGAGCTTCTCCCACAAATAAAATATCTGCATTAAGATTCCCTTTTCCAACAACAATATTCTTGCAATTCTTACATATCTCTGTCTCTTTTACAAGAGCTATATACTCTGGTTCCATACTATAAAAAACAAACAAAACTTTTTAAACTATATTGTGAAAATATAATTACGATGACAGATGAAAAAGTTTTAGTTTTAATAAAGCCAGATGCAATGGCAAGAAAATTGTTCGGAATAATTATTTACGATTTAGCACATTTAGATTTAAAGATGATAGGATTAAAGCTTGTAAATGTACAAAAACACCTTGCAGAAAAGCATTATGAAGTACACAGAGAAAAACCATTCTATCCTGATTTATTAAAGTATATAATGGGAGAATTCCATAATATCCACTCAATTATTGCAATAGCATACCAAGGAGAAGATGCAATAAAAAAACTAAGAGAATATGCTGGAAAAACAAACCCAGACGATGCAGATCCCTCAACCCTAAGAGGAAAGTATGGAAAAGTAAACTCCAAAACAAATAATTTTGATAATGTTATGCATATTTCAGATTCTCCTGAAAACGGAGAAAAAAAAATTTCAATTTTGTTTTCCAAAGAAGAAAATATTGAATTAATTTCCCTTCAAACTTCTTTTTTAAATCCATTTCTTTATCTTTTTCCCAATCTTTAAAACAATACTTTTTCCCAAGATAAAAAATTGCACTAACAGATAAAGCAGCCGTAGCTATAACTGCTAATCCTGCATAAACTGAATTATCTACAGAAGATAAATTTGAATAAATTTCATTAAAGTCTATCATTTTTTATCTTCAATGTAATTTCAGTAATTTTTAAATATATGCCTCTAATTTAATTAATTAGAATTATTTTTTAAATGAGATAAATTTACCTTGATATCTTTCTTCAAACAAATGCATTTCTTCTCTTTTAATAATAGGATTCCAACCCTTTATCACACCCGTATCTCCTTTTTTTATTAAAGGATTTTCAGAAATAAATAAACCTTCTAATGAAGAGATAATCCTATTTGATAATGTATCAACATAAACAACTACATCGTAATTATCTTCATCTTTAGGAAAATTAGTTCTTTCATCCTCATAAAATTTACCATAAATATAAATATTTTTTTCCAAACTTATTTTTACCATTTTATTTACAATTCTCTCTTTCCACTTAAATTAAGTAATGCGTCTGTATTATTTAACACTTGAATTAATGCGCAATCTTTTCTATCCGTGTCTCTCTTAGCACTACTAAGAATATTTATTGCTCTACAAGAATAACCATCCACAGAACCTCTTATAATCAAACTATATTCTGCAGAAGTATTCTTTAAATAATCGTTATAAATCTTACATTCTTTTTCTAATGGACAAAATAAATCTTTAGGCATTTTACTCCTCCTTATCACTTACACCACCAGCAGTTACATAATAAATAGTTTCATTGTCAGGCAAATTTGGACTATCTATTAATTTCGCAACTCTCGAACCTTGTTTTCCTCTTCTTAAATATAATCTGTAAGTTGAAGCATGCCCAACTATATTCCCTCCAATAGCAGTTGTTGGATCCCCAAACATCTGCGCAGGATTTGCCATAACCTGATTAGTTACATAAACTGCAAGATTGTACGTTTCAGCCAACTTCATTAAATCATGCATATACCTATTCAATTTCTGCTGTCTATCCGCTAACTGCCCTCTTCCTGCAAATTCTGCTCTAAAATGGGCTGTAAGTGAATCAACAATAAGAAGTTTTATTGGCTCTCCCCCTTTAACCATTTCTGTAACTTTCTCTAAAAGCAACATCTGATGATCAGAATTAAATGCTCTTGCAACAAAAATATTTTTAAGGGCTTTTTCAGGATTTGCTCCCAAAGCTTCTACAATCTGCTTTATTCTTGCTGGCCTGAAAGTCCCTTCTGTATCAATAAAAACTGCTTTACCATTTGCACCACCCTGCTCAACTGGCAACTGAACTCTAACAGCTAAAGTCAACCCCAGCTGAGTCTTACCAGAACCATAAGCCCCAAAAGCTTCTGTAATGGATCTGCTTTCAATTCCTCTTCCTCCCAAAAGTTCATCAAAATTTTTGCTTCCTGTTGTTATATATGAAACATTAGACCTTCTCTGAGCATATTCAACCCCATCCTGGAACCCTAAATCGAGCATCTCACGTGCAGCCTGTATAGCTTTCCTAGCAACAGCAGGACTTACACCAGAGATATCTGAAATTGTTGCAGGACTTGATACTGCTAAGGACATTAAATCAAAAATCCCTGCCCCCTCTAATTTTGCAGCAACAGCCGGCCCTATTCCAGGCAAGTCCATTAATCCTAACTCTTTATCTCCCTTCTTTTTAGATTTCTTTTCTTCTTTCTCCTCTTTTTCCTCTTCTTCCATCTCGTCTTTCTTTAATGCCATATTAACTCAAAACTCACCCTCTTTATAAAGATTATTTGAGTAACAAATATATATTAGAAAACTGCTCAATTCTTCTCTAGCTTAGCAATAAGTTCATCTAAATCAACTTCCTTTACAGAATCAACTATAAACTCTTCATTATTAAAAAAATTATTTTTTCTAACGTTACCTGAAAAAATCATCTCTTTACCCAAGATACCCTCAATTTGTAAAGATAATCTCTCTGGATTGTCCAAATCTCTTAAACCTAACGAAGAAAGATTCTCGTTAAATAAAACGCTTCTAATTGATTCGGTTCCATCATCTATAACCAAGTTTATAAGTGCTCTTTTGTCTGTAGGTGCCCCCCTTGCCTTTTCATCTTCGGTTAGTTTTCTTCCAGTCTCTTTGCTAACCTCAAAAAACCTTGGTTGAAATGCCTGAACAATAAATGCTCTCACAGATAATTGATCTCCTATTTTAAAACTAGATATGCTCTTTTCTCTTGAAACTCTCTCTGTTCTAACATCCTCAAATTCTTCTGAACCCTTCTTGAATTCAGAAAAACTTCCAAGATGCATCTCATTCTCCCTCATAGAACCATTAACTATATCCGCCGAATCTCCTTCCTTTATCTCTCCTTTTTCTATTAAAGAAATATGATTCGTATCCCATAACACCACTTTGATATTAGAGGTCTCATCCGCAAGAACAAGATTCAAAACTTTCCCCTCTTCTCCCTTCTGGGTTTTAAAAGTTCTTACCGGAGAAAGAGATATAATTTTACCAGAGATATTTATCTTCCTCATCCCGGGCAAAAGCTCTTCAATCTTTAGTTTTTCATTCTCGAAATTTATACCCAATTCTGCTGCCACTATTTGAGCGGCTCCTTCCTTACTTATTAATCCAGAAAGTTTAGCTCTCTTAGCCTCAATCTTTCTATCTACCTCCTCCAATTTAAGCCCAGAATGCTTTGATATCTTCTCAATTATCCTCTCATAATTACCCATCGCCATCAAACAAAAAAATTATCATATTTTATAAGTATTGTGATACTTAATTTTATAACAACACTTCTCAAAATATTTATAAACCTGTTTTTTTACACTAACCTATGGTAGGAATAAACGGAGTAAAATACAAAATTATGCCTGAATCTCCAAGTGTAGATTTAAAAGAAATAGAGAATGCTGCAAGAAAGATAGTTGAAGAATTTGGGGGAAATAACAAAGAATATGCTATTGAAGACATTGCATTTGGATTAAAGGCGCTAATAGTATTCTTCTTTTATCCTGATAATAAAAATATAGACATTATGGAAGAAAAACTTTCAAAAATACCTTATGTTGCATCAGCTCAATTAATAGACATGCGTAAAATTGCATAAAACTTATTAACAGGCTTTTTCTTAAAATATTATGGACATGTCTAAAGAAAAAATTGAAGAACTCAAGAAGCAAATAATCCTTCAGATACAATCAAATTATCCAGAAGATCAGAAAGAGTATGCAATAAAGAGAATAACCTCGATGAGCGATGATGAGTTTATAGAATTTCTTGAAAAAAATAAACGAACATCTTCAGAAAAAGAAATAGAATCTGAAAGCCCTTTTAGATTAATCGTATCTGGAAAAATCCCTTCATACAAAATACAAGAAAATAAACTTTGCATTGCAGTACTTGAAATAAACCCCATATCAAAAGGACACATAATAATAATCCCAAAAAAACCCCTACTCGAATCAGAAAAAATACCAAAAAGTATTTTATCTTTAGCAAACAACATCTCAAAAAGAATACAATCAAATCTCAAACCAAAAGAAGTGTTAATTTCTTCAAACAATTCACTTGGAGAAATAATTATGAATATACTTCCAATATATTCCAATGAAAAAATTTCCTCCCCCAGAAAACAAGCCTCTAAAGAAGAATTAGAAAATTTAAAGAATATTCTTGAAAAGAAAATTGCTCCAAAAAGAGAAAAGAAACCTAAGATAAATAAAATTGAAGAATCCAAAATGTGGTTTCCAAAAAGAATACCCTAAAATAAATAAAAATTATGAAAGACAATAATATAAATTAGTGCAAGATAACTAATAAGGAAAACTGGGCTGAAAGGAATTCCTTGTCTTATTAATATATACTTTTTTTTCTTTCTTAAGAAGATTATCTCTTCCTTACTAACTCCGCTCCACCTAGCTTCTATAAATCTTTTTCCAATTCTCAAATTATTGTATAACCAATCTCCCTCAGTTAAATCCCTTGTATTTATTTTTTTAACCATGCATGCCTCATCAATAGACTTTGCAGAAAAATAAACATATGGAGAAATAAATGCCAAAACCCCAAGATACAAAAAAATATTTTCAATAAATGCAAATATAATCAAAACTACTGCAAGCAAAGTTGAAATATAAAATACACTTTTTCTTTTCTTAAACTGACTTGAAAATTCCCTTATGAATCTCTTTCTATTTTTAATTCCTAAATAGATTCCTATGACTACCCCATAAAAAGCCCCTGCAACAAGGAAAAACAAAAGAAAAACAAGTGCAGAATTAATATTTACAAGAAACGTCTCCGAAAAAGGTATAACTGCTCCCAAAGAAATCATTAACTTTGCATCTCCTCCAGCAAACACTTTCCCATAATATAACATATTGCCAACTAAAAAGAATATTCCAAATCCTACAACCCCTTGCAAAAAGAAAGAAAACCCTTCCTGTCCAAATAAAGAATAAAAAAATCTGAATCCCAATGCAAAGATTGCAAGAGAAAAATTAAGCCAATTTGCAATTTCTCTTTTCCTTAAATCTTGTACAACAGCAAATATTATCCATATCAAACCCAAGATAATTAAAAACAAATTTCCAACCCCCATTAACAGAATTAGTAAATTTAATTTATAAACTTAGCCAATTTTGACAACCCGATATTTTCCACCTTTTTTATAAGGATGTTTTTTCTTTTCTTTTCTCTTTTCCTTACTTTTATTTCTTTTCTCAGAACAAGCATAATTTGACATATTACCTATTTTAAAAAAATTTAATTAGCACACAAGCCTGGACAGGGTTCTACCCCATATTGTCTTGAGATATAATTCTGCTTGGTAGCCAAATCATTACAAGTAGCCTCAAACTTAGGATTGGTTCCATCCTTAACTTCTCTAGGGACAGCACAGAAATCATATTGTGCGCCTGTAGAACAAGCAACCCCACAAGAATTCTTCACTGTATCTAAATTGGTAGAACTTACCCATGGAAGAAGTTTGCTCCACCCCATAGTAAATCCTAAAATTAACACAACAAGTATAACTAATCCTAAAATAAGCAAAATCACCGTACTAATACTCATCCCTTGAGCCTTTTTGTTTATCATCTTCTCTTTTTGTTATTTAGTAATTAAATAAATTAACACCTATTTAAAAATCTTTCTTATGAAGGATTATACTCCACAGAAAACACAATCACTTCCTTAAACCAATTAAAACCCCACTCTGGAGAGAATTTTGTAGCTTTCTCATTTAAATAAATATGATCAAGATTATGTGACTCAATCTGAATATTTGCTTTTTCTATTATTTCCACTCCTATAAAAGATGTATTAAGTTGATGAGAAGAATAAATAAAACTAAAAATAGCCAAAGTACAAACTGCAAAGACTCCTATCACCAAAATAGTCAAAGGCAAATCTCCTCTTTTATCCATTTTCTCCAGCCTGAGATATCCATCCCTGAATTCTGTTTTTATTCATTGAACTTATAGTATATGCAAACTGTGTCTTTGAAGTTACCCAATCCACTGATTCTCCGGAATCGTCAGATAAATTTACTTTAAGATATTTTGTTGCAGAAAGTATAGATGAAGCGTAAATAAAAATTATTAAAACTACTATCAAAACAATAGTAGCTATAACCCATGTCAAAAATTCCCCTACCTGAGCTTTTTTATTATTTTTATTGTTTAGCATTTTTTTCAGACTTGCCTATTACAGACAAAATTTTAATTAAGTGTTGATTTTTATCTTCATCCAAAGCATAAAATCTTTTTTCAGTACATTTTGCAAGTTTCCTATACTCTTTACTATTTTCTTTTTTTATATAACAATCCATCTCCCAATTATTATTCCCACCATAAAAACTAAAAACTGGATACTCTAAATCCGTAACTTCATAAAACTCCACCTTATAGAAATATTGTATTTCATCTCCATATCCTTCCTCAACATTAAAATTAAAATTACAATCTTCGCTGAAAGTATTCCCTATCTCTTGATTAAATCCTTCTTCTACAAACAAATTTGGATTTAACGTACCTTGCCTTGATAGGCAATCGGCAATTCTCCCTGCAAATATCTCTGATTCTATCTCTCTAACATCATAAGGGGGACCATAAAAAACATAAACCATAGCAAAAACCCCTCCTCCAATAAGTGTTAAAACAACAAACCAGTATATTGAAAGAATTTTATCTGTGCCGCGTTTATCTCTCATGTTCCTCTCCTATCTTCTTTAATTCTAAATACATACATCCCCGTGTACTCTCCCATATTATCTTTTTCAGCATTTGCTGAGACAACAACATCATTAAAAAAAGCATAAGTGTAACCCTTCCCTTCACCAAACTTAACTGTAACAAAATTTCCAGTTATTATTACAGCATTTCCAAAATCAACCCCGCTTTTCTCTGTAAGCTTTTTTCCTTTTTCCATATCTAATTTTACCTCCATCCCAGAAATTGAAGAATCAACAAACATAGCAATCTCTTTTGAATAAACTTGCTCCAAAACAAGTGTTCCACTTCCTTGCTTCAACAGAAAAAGAATAAGAATTGATAAAAAAAGAACATTCAAAATTATAAAAACAATGTTCTCAACAAGAATCGTCCCCTTTTTTTTCATATATAGTTTATGGAAATATGATTAATAAAATTATCTAAGTGGAAGTTAAAATATCTGCACAATTAAGCAATTCAAATTCCTCTGAGCTTGCTTCTGTTATTGTTGGAGCCATAAATTTATTGCCTAGCCCATCTCCCTCAACAACTATTGCTCCTATTTTAGGAGAAATTAAATCGGATAAGACTAATTCTCCAGCAATACCTGCTCCCGCACCAGCAACCTCTCCCACAAGAACAGTAGAAACAAGTGCTGGAGCTATTCCTCCTGTTGCAACTGAAACAGCCCCGATTCCTGCAATTAATGCTCCTCCCAACGCCCAAGTAAGGGTGTTTGACTCACTTGTAATTCCCATAACTACAAAATACTGTTTTCCGAATTCTATTGAACCAAAATTAACATCCTCTCCCACTCTTCTTGATAAATCTCTTTTCAATCTATCCACATCATTAGTTCTTAAAAGATATGATGCATAAGTTCCCTCTCCCTCGGGTAAAGAAGTCTTAGAAAGATACTCATAAAGTTTATCCTGACTTATCTCTTCCCCAACCCCCTCAATATCTTTTACACTATCATCTAAAACAAACTGGGTACATATAGAACAATAATTACGCGGGACTCCCGTAGGATTGACATAGCTTATTCTCCCCTCCCCAAACATCCACCAACAATCTGCCATTTCTTTAGCCAGGGCAGCATAAATTTCTTCTTCAGATTTTACTTTAACTATCTCTGGACTAGTCATCCTCTCACAACTACCATCCTTGCTTAAACAAATATAAGTCCTTGAACATTTTAATGGGGTTGCAGCATCTGGAAGAACCGTCCCCTTCAATACAACAGAATTATGGCATATCTCTTTATCTGTTTCTTCTGCAGGATTTAATCTAAAAATAAAAAATAATATAACGGCAAAGCTAATCAAAAGTATAATCAACAAAACTATCTGTTGTGTAGTTATCTCCCCTTTATTATCAATATTTTTTTTCATTTAAAGTCAAAGCACTCCTGTTCTTTTAAGCATAAAAAATAATCCTGTTAAAGCCACCCCAAAAAAGATTATCCAAATTAAATACTTTATCATCTCATCAATATTCATCTTGACTCCTCCAAAAAGATTTTCCCGTTTTGATTTTTAATTCCAACAAATAAAAGATTGTCCGCACCATTTATTTTAAAATCAAATTCATCTATAGCAAGATTTTCAACGATTAAACATTCCCCTGTTTTATCACACTTAGCTGCCTGAGACCTCAAAAGCTCTATCTGCGATTTCGCGCAAATACAAACGCATTTTTCGTTTAAACAAGAATTAGGTTTTTCCTCTCCTACAAAACTATACACATGCCATCCTACAGGCTGAGGAACATCCTGTCTTTCACTCCCTCCCTCAATTAAAGAAGAGATTATTACTTCTAATCTAGATAGAGAATCTCTAGCTTGTTCTAATTTCTTTTCAGAAGTGCTAGAATTATAAACTGCTATTAAAAGATAAATTAAAAAAACTATACAAATAACCGCAATAATTATCTTCAAGGTTTCCTCAGCTAAAAGAAACCCCTTTTTATTTTTATTAAAAATATTCATCTTAATATAATCCCATAAAAAATTTAACTGTCTCTCCTCCCCCAAAATTCCTAAAAAAGTCAATTACATTATTCTTAAAAAAATAATAAACTGCAAAAACAACCACCCCCACGACCACCAACCCTATAATTATTTTTATTATATTTTCTATTGTAAGTTCCATTACTACCTCCTAAAAAGGTTAGAAATTTTATCTATTAAGGATGTCCCTTCTTGTTTAAGAAAAAATATAGATATTACAATAATTACTAAAAGTGCGAGAGCGATTAAAAGCCAGGGAAGATATTCCATAGCCACCCCTTTCTTATTCCTCTTTGCCATTTATAATACAAAAAAAGAGAGTTAATAAAATTTACTTAAATCCTTCATTCTAAGAAAGAACCCCTCCAAGAACAACTGTAGAAAGTACAAATAATGCTATTGAACAAAGCAAGGCAGTGAAAAAGTAAAACAACATTCCAGTTTTTAGATTTTCTCCAATCTTTCTTGTTCTCTCAAGCTTATCCTCTCCTGAATCTATTGTGACTAGAGTTCCTGTAAGTATAAAGATAACTTCTATTAGATATATCCCTATCGCAATCTGAAGGAAATAGGGAGGGATCATCTCATTCATCTTAAATACCCCCTCTGGACCAAGTAAATTGGCCAAATTACCATAACTAGAAAGATCCGCCCCCTCTTCAGAGAAAGCATTAGATAAATTGTTAAGAATAGATGCAATCATCATTGCCAGCCCAATAACTATACCAGATAATAATGGTGCAAGGAAAGTCATATTACTCTTCATTTCCGAAACAATCTCCGCAAGAATATCTTTCAAACGTTCTGTTATCTTTTGAATATTTTTAACGTACTCTGAAATACTCATTAAACTGACAGCAGCAATCTTAAGCCCTTTCTTAGAAGACTCTACAAGAACTTTCATACTTGTAGCGATTAAATCTGAAGGGTAAAAAAGAATAACCCCCCGACGAGAATCAAAAATAGCCTTTTCAACACTCATACCCATTTGCTGGATGTTATAATTTACTCTCTTAAAAAATTCTCCAGTCACAAGTCCTTTAGAAGATTCAGCAACTTTACCAAAAACAAGCTCAGGAGGTGTCCCATCTCCTAACCGATTACCAATCTGAAACAAAGAGTTGTTGAATTCTGATTCAAGTTGTTTAGTTCTATTTCTTTCTTCAATAATATTACTTGTACGGTCTTTGAAAGCAATAGAAAAAAACAATGCAACCCCAAGGGGGATACACAAACTCATAATCAAGGCTACAAAGCCAAATGGGCCCACAATACCCTTCTCTGTTTCCTTAAACTCAAAAAGGCTTGTATCAAAAATTCCGCCCTCCCCTTCAAATGGGAGTAAATCGCCAATCATAGGATTGCTTGATATCCCCAAAGCATCGGGTAAAGGGGTGTATTGGAAAATTAAAGGAAGCAAACCAATAATAAACAAAGGAAGACAAATTAAAAATGCTGCAAAATATGGTTGCTTAGATTTATATTGGGGATAAAGCGGGTTTTTTTCCAAATAAGATGTTTCTCCATACCCTCCTGGCCTTAACAACATAATTTTATCCATCATAAAAAAAGCTAAAAAAGGGATTATCAGAGTATAAAGTACGAAAATATGTGTCCATTTTATCATTCCTCCCATCATTGCAGAAGCAAGAGGGATAAGAGCTATCCCTAAAACAGGCAACATTATTGCAAGCATATAAACATTAGTCATAGGAGCTTTAACATCATGAGTAAACTTAAGCATCTTTTCATAAACCCCATCAAGAACAACTTGTATTGCTTTCTCAAGGGTGGCAATTCTTCTAACTTTATTCGGTTCATACAAACTACTCTCAATCAAATGAAAAGATTCTATAAACTCAACAGAATAATCTCTCCATCCCTCAAGATAATTATCTAGACTTTCTTTTATCGTCGGAAACTTACCTATTGCAACATTATAAAATATCTTTTTAAAATCCAACGCTAAAGGATATTGCAAATGTTCCGAAGCAAAGGCTATTGCCTTTTCTAAATTAGGAGTATGCCTCATATAAACAACAACATAGAGTATAGCAGGAACCATCTGAGAAGAAGCCTTTAATCTCCATTTGCTAGCATATCTCGAAGGATAATTATTGAAATAATAAAACAAAAATATAGAAAGAGTTGTTATAAGAAAAAAGAATAAAGTTGGGAAAGCGCTAAATCCATACTTGTTAAAAACAGAGTAAATTACAGAAGAAATTATCCCAAAAAAGAAAACCGAAATAAAAACAACAACGCTAAAAGTAATTGCTTGCCAGGGTTCTATATTCATATGGGAAATTTCTATATCTTTTTGCATCTTTTCTGAATCTTTCTTTGAAGGGGTTAACCTCACAACATTTCCCACTCTCCTACACCAAGTTTCATAGCCAGTCAATTCTCTTTCAGTTTCACCAATAAATTTAGAATAAGATTTACTATCTTTAACCACCCCAAGATCTGAAGTTTTTATCTCTCCCTCAATTTTACTTCCATATTTATTAAGAATTTCATCTACAGTGGGTTTTCTATAAGGTTGCATTTTTTCCTCTTTTTTAAAATCTTAAAAATATTACAAATTTACATTTGCTATTTTATAATTATTCCAATAAAATAAAAAGAATTAATAAATGTTTAGAATAAACCCTAAAAACTAAATTAACTTACAACTTAGATGGATTTTTTCTTAACCTCATTATTTAACCAGCTTTGCCATACAGGAAAAACCCTCTCTCCCAATGGCAACCCCACCTCTTGAATTACCTCTTCAGATATTCTATGGAAAACATGATTTGATAGTGTATTAAACTTTGACTCCAAAAGGGCAGGATTTCCTGATTTTTTTGATACATCCACAAGTTCTTTTTTTATTTTTGATCTTAAAAGAATATTATCATAAACAGCATCCCAATTTCCAGCCCACCCCTTAACATTAGAAGCAACATCTTTTATTATTTCGCTATCTCCATTTATTAAATCTTCAGTAGGTTCTACTTCATCTTTACTGATATTATATTTCATTAAATCAACAAAACCCTTCTCAACCATTGGGTCTTTAGTCCAATGTTTTCTAACCTCAGAAAGTTGAATTAATCTTTTCCAGGCGTGTAATCCATCTGGAGATTTTATTGGATTACATACTACAATAGAATCTGTTGCTTTAAAACTGGTAACAGGCACACCCAAGTCATTAACAACCCTATCAAAAACTCCATAAGGAGAAGCTCCATGAATAGTACCTGCAACAACATTCGCTAATGCGCCTACCCTCATAGCCTCATAAAGTGCTTTAGCCT